>ERZ887851.1-NODE-1-length-261640-cov-42.023403_pt1 | contig 261640 bp, 254 predicted proteins | sample MGYA00521100_ERZ887851 | MGnify/ENA primary metagenome ERZ887851 (study PRJEB32303, sample SAMEA104408602) | aquatic metagenome | biome: Brackish water; feature: Pelagic; material: water | place: Baltic Sea | collected 2014-06-06T16:11:00 | depth 11,444 m ... | reverse complement strand
GATGAGGGCTGGGTGGTTAGCGTCGCAGGTAAACTGACAACGTGAGCAATGGCAAGACGGTAAGTTGGCATCAGGCTGCTGCATGGCCCCTGGTTATAATTTCAGGTCCGGAAACCTACTTTGCCTCCAGGGCGATTCGACAGATCAAGAATCAATTGCGAGTGGAACACCAAGAACTTGAGGTTAGCGAGGTAGCCGAGGGTGAGTACTCACCTGGATTGCTATTTAGTCTCGCGGCACCCTCACTCTTTAACGAACCCAGGCTTGTTGTTATCCAGAGTGCAAGCGAAGGCCTGCTGGAAGACATCCAGTCTCTCATGTCTGACCCTGCCCAGAACTGCACAATCGTTATCCGAACTCCAAACCTCGTTGGACAAAACGGCAAGGTAAAAAAAGAATTGGCGTCCTTGGCCTTGAACATTTCTTGCGATGAGGTCAAAAAGGATTCGGATCGCATCGACTTCATAAATCGAGAGTTCAAAACCTTCGGCATCCCAATCGATCAGCCCGCAGTAAAGGCTTTGGTGGCAGCCTTCGGCTCAGACATGGGCGAATTAGGGGCAGCCTGTGATCAACTTGCCAAATCTGGCAAAGCCAAAGTGACTGCGTCAGATGTCGAGCAGAGCTTCGAGGGCAGGCAAGAAACGAACGCGTTCAAGATTGCCGATGCTGCACTAGCGGGGAATGCGACCGAAGCTATTCGATTATTTCGTCACGGATCTGCAACCGGCATTGACCCAGTTGCCCTGACCGCAGCACTGGCTATGAAAATACGCCAGTTAGCCAGGCTGTTCAATGACAGAAATGCAACTCCTGCCGCTCTTGGGATGGCACCCTGGCAAGTTGACAAGGCCAGGCGCGAGCTAAACGGCTGGAGTGAAGCGGAGCTGATTGAACTGGTTCAGCTCTCCGCAAAGACCGATTTCGACACCAAGGGTGCAAGCCGAGATCCCCAATACTCAATTGAAAAACTGCTCCTGAAGATGGCAAGGGCAGGTTAAATAAAAAAACCGAGAACAAAGTCTCGGTTTCTCCATTTAGACCTTTTATTAGAGAGCGTTTACCTTCTTGGCAATTGCTGACTTTCTGTTAGCAGCCTGGTTTTTGTGAATTACACCCTTGCTAACTGCCTTGTCGATTGTCTGGTTTGCTCCCACTAGAGCTGCAGCTGCTGCGGTCTTGTCGCCGGCTGTGCTGGCATCGCGCACGGCGCGGATAGCAGACTTAACTTCGGTACGAACAGCCTTGTTACGCTCTTCGGACTTGCGGTTGGTGCCGATTCTCTTGATCTTTGACTTGATGTTTGCCATGTTCTACTCTCTCTGGCGAAAAACTTTTTTTTGCGAAGAAATCCTCGCGAACAAGGCAAAACTCTACCAGCTTGGTTACCAGTGGGCAAGCAACATGGGAGAATAAGCAGGTATTTCATCCCACAAAGAGGTTTATTTGTCGCCACGCGCACGGACTGCACTCGAGCCTTCCTTGACTCAGCAAGAGCAATTGCGAAATTTTTGCATCATTGCTCACATTGATCATGGCAAGTCAACGCTCGCGGATCGAATGCTCCAGCTAACTGGCATTGTCAATGACCGCCAGATGCGCGATCAGTACTTGGACCGCATGGACATCGAGCGCGAGCGCGGAATCACTATCAAGTCTCAAGCGGTGCGTCTGCCATGGGAGCTTGAAAACAAGACTTTTGCACTGAACATGATTGACACTCCGGGTCACGTTGATTTCACATACGAAGTCTCGAGGTCTCTGGCGGCATGTGAGGGAGCAGTTTTACTCGTTGATGCCGCGCAGGGCATCGAGGCACAAACGCTTGCCAATCTGTATCTCGCCATGGAAAACGATCTTGAGATCATTCCGGTATTAAACAAGATTGACTTACCCGCAGCTCAGCCCGAAAAGTATGCCGAGGAGCTTGCAAATCTCATCGGTGGAGACCCAGCAGATTGTCTGAAGGTTTCTGGAAAAACCGGTGAGGGTGTTGCGGAGTTGCTTGATCGAATCGTCCAGCGGGTGCCTGCGCCATCTGGGAATCCTGATGGCCCCGCCAGGGCGATGATTTTTGATTCTGTTTATGACAGTTACCGTGGTGTTGTCACCTACGTCAGAATGATTGATGGCCGACTTTCTCCTCGTGAGCAGATCCAAATGATGTCGACTCGTGCAGTTCACGAGCTCTTGGAAATTGGCGTGATCAGCCCAGAGCCCACTGCCACTAAAGGGCTAGCAGCCGGTGAAGTCGGTTATTTGATAACAGGCGTTAAAGATGTCCGACAGTCCAAGGTCGGCGACACAGTTACCACCAAAAATAAGCCGGCAACCTCTGCTCTTAAGGGATACTCAGAACCTAATCCAATGGTTTATTCGGGAATTTACCCGATTGATGGCAGTGACTATCCAAACCTGCGTGAAGCGCTTGACAAGCTGAGGCTTTCAGACGCTTCGCTGGTTTATGAGCCAGAGACATCGGCTGCACTCGGGTTTGGTTTTAGGTGCGGATTTTTGGGTTTGCTTCATCTGGAAATCATCACCGAGCGTCTAGAACGCGAGTTTAATCTGTCCCTGATAGCAACTGCCCCTTCAGTGGTTTACGAGGTCACTCGTGAGGACAATACCGAGTTCATTGTTACGAATCCATCTGAGTTCCCAGAAGGCAAGATAAAGGTTGTCAAAGAGCCGATAGTAAAGGCAACAATTCTTAGTCCAAAGGATTACGTCGGAACAATCATGGAGCTCTGCCAGTCAAGACGCGGCACCATGATTGACATGCAGTACTTAGGTGAGGACAGAGTTCAACTTCGCTACCAACTCCCGCTGGCTGAAATCGTATTCGACTTCTTTGACCAGCTAAAGAGCAAAACCCAGGGCTACGGATCTTTGGACTACGAGGATGACGGCTACCAACCGGGAGATCTGGTCAAAGTTGACCTCCTACTTCAGGGTGAAAAAGTTGATGCCTTTAGTTCAATTGTTCACCGAGACAAGGCTTACGCTCAAGGAACCAGAATCACTGGAAAGTTGCGTGAGCTTATTCCAAGGCAGCAGTTTGAGGTGCCCATCCAGGCTGCCATCGGATCAAGAATCATTGCCAGAGAAAGCATTCGAGCAATTCGAAAAGATGTTTTAGCTAAGTGTTATGGCGGAGACATAAGTAGAAAGCGCAAGCTCCTTGAGAAGCAAAAAGAGGGTAAGAAGCGCATGAAAATGGTTGGCCGCGTCGAAGTACCGCAGGAGGCTTTCATTTCTGCACTGTCCTCAGATGAGTCCTCCAAGTCAGAAAAGAAAAAGTAGTGGGATCTGCCCTGCCGATCGGGCTTGCCTGGCCAGAGGACGATGTAATCGCTCCACTTTTTGGAGTGGACAAGTCCTTTCACGTCTACGTTCACATTCCTTTTTGTGAGGTTAGATGCGGGTACTGCGATTTCAACACCTACACCGCTAAGGAAATAGGCAGCGTATCCCAGCAGGATTTTCACAATGCCATAATTTCCGAAATTGAGCGAAGCTCAAAGGTTTTATCCGGATCTGGATACCCAATAAGGCCAATCTCCACATTGTTTTTTGGTGGTGGAACACCTTCTCTTTTCTCCGCAGATCAGTTGGCTTCGATTGTTTCGGCCCTGAAAGACCAATTTGATTTTGAAAAAAATGCCGAGATCACTCTCGAGGCCAACCCTGAATCAACCACTGCTCAGTATCTTGAAGAGCTATCTCAAGTCGGCATTAATCGGCTGAGCATGGGTGTTCAAAGTTTTGATGCTGATGTTTTGAAAACACTGGAGCGTGTGCACAGGCCCGAATTGGTGGCACCTTTGGTTTCGGCGGCAAAAAACGTTGGCTTGGCAACGAGCATCGATTTGATCTATGGAGCCCCGGGGGAGAGCATCGAATCTTGGCGGCACACTCTAGAAGCGGCTGTCGAACTGGGGACTGGACACATCTCTGCCTACTCACTGATCGTCGAACCGGGAACAAAGCTGGCTCGACAGATCAAATCGGGCGAGGTTCCAGAAACCGATGATGATCTCGATGCAGAAAAGCACCAGCTTGCCGACAACATCTTGAGTGAGGCGGGCCTTGCTTGGTATGAAGTTTCAAATTGGGGTGAACCTTCCAGGCACAATCAGGCTTACTGGCGATCTTTTGACTGGTGGGGCTATGGACCGGGGGCACACTCGCATATCTCTGGAAATAGGTTTTGGAACCTCAAGCACCCGCTGACCTATCAGCAGGCTGTCGCCACGAAAACTCCGGTTGCCGGGGTTGAGCATATTGATGCCAGAACCAGACTGGAAGAAATGCTGATGTTAGAGCTCAGAACTAAAGAGGGGGTCAGCACTTCGGTCTTAGAGGCCCTGCAGGTCTCTCCGCATGCTCTTGAGGGGTTCTTCGCTCAAGAGTTTTTGGTAATAAAGAATCAGAGAGTCTCGGTAACTGCCACCGGGAGGCTATTTGTGGACCGCATTGTGCTCGATCTTCTTACCAATTAGAGCAATGTTGTCTAGACTTGGCACTCAAGTGAGGTGAGTGCCAATGATTCCAGGTAGATCCCTAGAGGTGCTGCGCGCAATCGTGGAGGACTACATCTCATCTAACCAACCGGTTGGGTCAAAATCGCTACTTGACCGTCATCCGCTTGGAGTCTCTGCGGCGACGATTAGAAATGATATGGCACTTCTGGAAGAGGAAGACCTAATCACAGCCCCTCACACGTCCTCAGGTCGAATCCCAACCGAGAAGGGCTATCGACTATTTGTGGACAAGATTGGCGAAGTAAAGCCGCTTTCGGTCTCAGAAAGAAGAGCCATAGAGAGCTTCTTGGAGGGTGCAAATGACCTTGACGATATCGTGGAAAGAACTGCGAGGGCGCTTTCCCAGTTGACAAATAATTTAGCGCTGGTGCAGTATCCAACCCTTGGAAAGTCGCGCGTTCGACATGTGGAGCTAATTCAAGTTGCTGACTTCCGGGTGCTTGTGATGCTAATTACCGACAACGGCAGGTTGCAACAGCTGCAGGTTGAGCTACCTGCGAGTTTTGAAAGCGATCTGCTTCCTGAATTCCGGGGACGACTCAACGCGATCCTTTCGGGAGCAAGCCTTTCTGATGTGAGGGCATTACTCGACCGGTTGCCACAAGATTTCTTGCCGGTTAGACGGGTATTTGTCCAAACCGTGGTGGAAACCTTGCAGTCGATGGTCGACGAGAATCGCCAAGAAAAATTGGTGCTGTCAGGCGCCTCCAAGCTTGCAAAGCATGATGAGGATTTCGGCGGCGAATTGTCGTCCGTTCTAGAAGCAATTGAAGAGCAGGTCGTAATGATGCGCTTGCTTCAGGAGATGCAGACCGATCAATACGGTGTTCACTTGAAGATTGGTTCAGAGCTGGGAGTGGCAGGTGTTAGTCATGCGACCCTAATGGCCACCGGCTACGAGGCAACCGGCCTTGAGGCTGCTAAAATTGGCGTTTTGGGCCCGACGAGAATGAACTATTCGGGCAACATAGCATCCGTTCGAGCGGTTGCGAAATATTTGAGTAATGTACTGGAGGCAAATTCTTGAGCGATCACTATCAGGTGTTGGGAGTCCAACGTGACGCCAGCGAAGATCAAATCAAGAAGGCCTATCGGAAGCTCGCTAGGGAATTGCATCCAGATATCAATCCGGCAGCAGAGGCCCAGGAGCGTTTCAAGCTGGTTACTCACGCTTACGAAGTTCTGGGAGATGCCAAAGCCAGAGCAACTTATGATCGTGGGGGCCAAGAAGGTGTCGGTCTCGGTGACATTTTTGACAGCTTCTTTGGCGGCGGTCAAAGGGGTCCTCAGTCTCGTTCTCAGCGGGGTCAAGACGCACTGTTACGAGTGGACCTTGAGTTGAAGGAAGCGGTATTCGGGGTCAACAAGACTTTGACCATCGATACTGCCGTTTTGTGTGAGGACTGTCAGGGGAGTTGCTGCAGGCCAGGGACCGGCCCCAAGACCTGCGATATTTGCCGAGGCTCGGGTCAGATTCAACGTCAGGTGCAGTCCTTCATGGGTGCGATGGTCACCACTGCTCCCTGCGGTACTTGTCGGGGCACAGGCGAGGTAATCCCAGAGCCCTGCCTTGGTTGCCGCGGTCAAGGAAGAGTGCGCGCGTCCCGCGACCTTGATCTAGATATTCCAGCGGGGGTTTCGGATGGATTGCGTCTACACCTTCCAGGCCAGGGAGAAGTAGGTTTTGGTGGCGGGCCAAGCGGTGATATTTACCTCGAAGTATCGGTTCGTCCCGACGCGATTTTTGGAAGAGATGGTGACAACCTGGTCGCAATTCTTGAAGTTCCGATTGCTGACGCTGCTCTAGGTTTCGAGGTCGACATCGAAACTTTGGATGGTAAATCAGAAGTCTCGGTCAAATCTGGGGCACAACACGGCGATGTCATCACACTAAAAGGGTTCGGGTCAAATAAGTTGCGTGGCCGAGGCAGGGGAGACCTGCTGCTCCAAATAAAGGTGCTGACTCCTTCCAGGCTGGACGGTAAGCAAAAAGACATATTCAAGAAGCTTCGAGAGCTCCACAAGGAGGACACTCCTCGCCTGGGCAGCAGGCGCAGCCGAGGTCGTTTCTAGTGCATTGGTTTTACGACCCTGAAATTACAGAGAGCTCAACTGCCATATTTGAGCGTGAGCTCACACATTTCAAGGCACTAAGAATAAGAAACGATGACCAAATTGTGATCACCAATGGTTTAGGCGTTAGCCACAAAGCCGTGGTTGTAGATGTTAGCTCGGGCCAAATTCGACTCCTTGCTAAATCCATCGCCAATGAGCAGTCAGTGACTATTCACCTTGTTCAGGCTCTGGCGAAGGGGGGACGAGATGAGTCGGCAGTGCAGACCGCATGCGAACTCGGCGTCGCTAGTGTCACTCCTTTTCAGGCCAAGAGATCAATAGTGGAGTGGGGTTCAAAGACTGCGCGAAATCAGGAGCGCTGGCACCAAATCGCCGTTTCTGCCATGAAACAGTCTCAACAGTCTTTTCTGCCTACTATCGGATCGCTATCGACTGCCAAAGACTTGGTTGGTTCGGGGTTGAAGCTCGTCTTGGATCCAGGTGCCGAAAAATCGTTGTCGGAAATTGATCTTTCGCCTGAGATCACAATTGTGGTTGGGCCAGAGGGCGGCTTTGAAGCTGGCGAACTCAATCTCTTGATGTCAAATGGCTTCAAGGCTGTGAGGCTGGGAAACTCAGTTTTGAGAACATCCTCGGCTGGCCCAGCGGCCATCGCTGCCATACAGGCTCTGTCGGGCTCTTGGAACAACGGATAGCATTGTAGGTGGAGGCTAAATTGGATTGTATTTTTTGCAAAATCATTGGGCGTGAAATACCCACTGAATTACTGGGGGAGAACGAGCACGCTGTTGCGTTTAGGGATCTTTATCCTCAGGGGCCGGTGCACATTCTTGTAGTCCCAAAACGGCACTCCACCAACATCACGGAATTGGATCAGGAGGGAGAACTGGCAGGTTTGTTCTCGCTAATTACAACTGTGGCAGCTGACTTCACTGACGGCCAATTCAAACTTCAGTTCAATACTGGAAGCCGCGAAGGTCAGTCTGTATTTCACACCCATGCTCACGTTCTAAGTCAGCAGTCCAAGTAGTGGTAAAAACTTCCTTCGAAATTTCAGCAGTTGCACTTCTTGACTTGCTCGGGCAAGAGGACAGAAATGTCAAACAATTAGAGGCGGATCTACCCGGTCTGGTAATTCAAAATCGGGGAAACAGTTTTACCCTCACCGGCGATGAAGAACAGGTGAAGACCGCAAGGTCCGTTCTTGAGCAGCTGGTTGAAATGATTTTGCAGGGCCTAGCTCCGGACCTTCAGTCTGTCTCTGAAACCATCAAGATAGTGACATCCGAAAATCAGGAGCCAGCGTCAAAAATACTTGCAGCAACAAGCGTTTCAACTCCCGCTAAGACCGTTAGGGCAAAGACAGCCGGCCAAAAGCAGTATCTGGATGCTATTGATGAGCACACTATTACTTTTGGAATTGGTCCGGCAGGCACCGGTAAGACCTATTTGGCCGTGGCAAAGGCAGTATCGGCCCTTTATCGCAAAGAGGTAAGTCGAATCATTTTGACTAGACCCGCTGTTGAAGCTGGAGAGCGGCTGGGTTTCTTGCCAGGAACACTGAGTGAAAAAATCGATCCGTATTTAAGACCGCTATTCGATTCGCTTCAGGAAATGCTTGAACCTGAGGTCACCGCGAAGATGATGGACGCTGGAGTCATTGAAGTTGCTCCGCTTGCCTACATGCGCGGCAGGACTCTGAATGACAGTTTTATCATCTTGGATGAGGCACAGAACACTACTGCCGAGCAGATGAAGATGTTCCTCACCCGCCTGGGGTTCAATTCTAAAATGGTGATTACCGGTGACGTCACGCAAGTTGACCTTCCAGGTGGGAAGTCAGGACTTGGAGTCGCCAGGGAAGTTCTCGAGGGGGTTGAAGGCTTGCACGTTGCAACTCTGTCGAGCCGAGACGTCGTTCGTCATGAACTAGTAACTCGAATCGTCGATGCCTACGAAAGGGCGGAAACTAAGTGAGCATCGAGATCACCAATGAGTCGCTTGAGGATGTTGACACCGCAAGAGTTCTGAAACTTGCCAGCTTTGTGAGAGGTGAGCTAAAGCTGCACGAGCTCGTAGAGCTGGGGGTCACCTTTATCGATGAAGGCCCCATGGCCGACCTTCACATCAAGTGGATGGATGAACCAGGGCCCACCGATGTCCTTAGTTTCCCCATGGACGAGCTGAGACCAGGTTCAGACATGTCAAACCCTTCAGAGGGCATCCTTGGGGACATAGTCGTTTGCCCCCAAGTGGCGATAAAGCAAGCAATTGTTGCCAATCACGAAACCATGAATGAAATTCTGATGCTGGTAACTCACGGCATGCTGCATCTGGTTGGCTTTGATCATGCCAAGCCGGAGGAGGAAGCAGAAATGTTCTCCCTGCAACGAAAACTGCTTGCTGATTTTTACGAGGGCGAAAACAAATGATCTACATCATCTCTGGATTAGTTGCAGTCATCGCCCTTTCGATTCTTGCCACGGTGCAAAGTCGCCTCGAGTTGGCAGAAGATTTTCGTGCTGGCGCACTTTCCATTGCAAGGGCAGTGATACTGGTCTCGCTCGCGGCACTGTGGTTGATTTACCAGCCCGGATCGATGTCAGCAGGAGTGTGGCTGGCGGTTGCCATAATTGCCATTTGGTTGTTCCAGCAAATTATTGGGCGAATGCTTGGTGCCACAAAGCTAGCAGAGCGCTTTGGGCTCAGGGCTGAAGCTTTTGTGACCTGGTGGGCCAAAACGATCTCCCCAATCAGACTCGTCATTCCCGCAGTCGCTGAGGCATACGAGCAGGAGCTGCTTGATTCGGTTGAAGAATTTTCTGAAACCGTGGTGAGAGAAGTCATGGTTCCGAGGGTGGACATGGAGGTTGTTGACTCGGATGCCCTATTGCAAGATGCGCTGAGCACTTTTATTGCGAGCGGTTATTCTCGGCTGCCGGTTGTCGGGGAAGATGTTGACGATGTTTTAGGGGTTTTGTATTTGAAAGACCTAGCAAGAGTTGTCCACAAAGACCCAGCACTCCTTGGTAGCAAGAAAGCTGTGGAGGCATCCAGACCGGCACTATTCACTCCGGAGTCAAAATCTGTCGCCGAATTACTGCAGGAGATGCAAAAGGCGAGCACGCAAATTGCGGTCGTTGTAGATGAATACGGTGGCGTGGCGGGCATCGTTACCGTAGAGGATTTAATCGAAGAGCTGGTTGGTGAAATAGGCGACGAATACGATCGTGAAGATATTGGCATCGAGTCTCTAGCGGATGGAAGTTACCGCATGCATCCCAGGACCACACTCGATGAAGTTTCTGAATTGCTCCAAATAGAACTTAGTGATGATGATGTCGATACCGTCGGAGGACTATTGGTAAAAGCTATCGGCGAATTGCCAGTTGGCGGCGAAGAGGTTGAAATAGCTGAAATTTGGCTCAAAGCTGAGCGGGTTGTGGCAAAAAAGGGTCAGCTGCTTAGCGTGCTGGTCAGGAAGATTGAAACGGTTGAGTGATTTTAGGTCTGGTTTTGTAAGTTTCGTGGGGCGGCCCAATGTTGGAAAGTCGACTTTGACCAATGCAATTGCTGGTCAAAAGGTGGCTATCACTAGCTCCAAACCACAGACCACTCGAAGAGCCATCAGGGCAATTAAGACTTCCGAGGCTGGCCAGTTGATAATGGTTGACACTCCAGGCCTTCACCGGCCTAGAACTCTTTTGGGTCAAAGACTCAATGACGTGGTTAGCTCAACCCTCAGTGAAGTGGATGTAATCGTGTTTTGCACTCCTGCAAATGAGCCGATTGGCCCGGGAGACAAAAAAATCGTTTCAGACATTCAAAAATATTCCAAGGCAAAAAAGATTGCTGTGGTGACGAAATGTGAAACCGTATCTAAGTCAAAACTTGCGGAACATTTGATGAAAGTCGCTGACCTGGATAGCTGGGAAGAAATAGTCCCGGTCTCCGCAGTGACCCAAGAACAGCTTGACCTTCTAGAGCAACTGCTTATTCGTTACCTCCCGGTTGGACCGCTACTCTATGAGGCGGACACCGTAAGTGAAGAGTCTCTGGAGGATCAGATTTGCGAATTGGTGCGAGAGGCTGCCCTGGAACTGGTCAATGACGAGCTGCCTCACTCACTCGCCGTGACGATGGATGAAATAATTTATGAGGACCCGAAACCAATAATTCATGTGTCGGTTTGGGTGGAGCGTGACTCCCAAAAAGGAATCATTATTGGCAAGCAGGGCTCGATGCTAAAAACCATTGGACAGAAGGCTCGCCGCGAGATTCAGGCCTTGATGGGCGAGCCTGTTCACTTGGCGATTCAGGTTCGGATCGCACAAAACTGGCAGCGAAACCCAAAGCAACTCGGCAAGTTAGGGTTCTAGCGCTAAAAGGTTTCAAGTGTTAGCCTAAGTAAATGAGTTTTTCTCTACTGCTTATCGGCCGCGACGAGGCCTAGTTAGGGCCCAATCTCGTCGCGGAGCCAAAGTGCGGCCACATCAGATTTAGGCGGAGAGAAATGAAAAATAATCAAAAAGCTTCAAAAATGCCATTCGGCCGTTATCAGCCGTTTGCTGAGCAAATATCGGTCAACCTTCCCGACAGAACATGGCCCACAAAGACAATCGAGACAGCACCTAGATGGTGTGCTGTCGATCTCAGGGACGGCAATCAGGCCCTAATCGATCCCATGAACCCGGAACGAAAGCTTGAAATGTTCAATCTTCTGGTTTCCATGGGATATAAAGAAATCGAGGTTGGGTTTCCATCTGCATCGCAAATGGACTTCGATTTTGTAAGGCTTCTGATTGAACAGAAGCTGATCCCTGATGATGTAACTATCCAGGTGCTCACGCAGTCAAGAGATCACCTTATTGAGCGAACCTACGAATCTATTGCTGGTGCGAAACAGGCAATTGTCCACTTCTATAACTCGACCTCCGTTCTTCAGAGGCGTGTAGTTTTCGGGCAAGACAAGGATGGCATCAAGAAAATCGCCACTGACGCCGCTCTCAAGTGTTTAGAGCTGGAGAAAACCGTTCCAGAAACTGCCGTTTTTTATGAGTACTCTCCGGAGTCCTATACCGGCACGGAGTTGGAATTTGCGGTCGAGGTTTGTAATGCGGTAGCAGAGATTATCAAGCCGACAACTCAGCGCAAGCTAATCATCAATCTGCCGGCAACCGTTGAGATGGCAACCCCGAATGTATATGCCGACTCAATCGAATGGATGTCCAGAAACCTAGAGCCTCGAGAGGCAATTTTGCTTTCGCTGCACCCTCACAACGATCGCGGCACTGCCGTGGCCGCCGCTGAACTCGGCTACCTGGCTGGAGCAGACAGAATCGAAGGTTGCCTTTTCGGAAACGGAGAACGAACCGGAAACGTCGATTTGATCACTCTTGGCCTGAACCTCTTCAGCCAGGGAATTGATCCGATGATTGACTTCAGTGACATCGATGGAATCAAGCGAACAGTCGAATATTGCAATCAGCTTCCGGTGCCCGAGAGAAGCCCATATGGCGGAGATTTGGTCTACACGGCATTTTCCGGGTCACATCAAGATGCTATTAAGAAGGGCTTCGACCATTTGGCAGCCGACGCCTTGGCGGCCGGCAAGAAAATTGACGAATTTAACTGGGCCGTTCCCTATCTTCCAATTGATCCAAAGGATGTTGGTAGGAACTACGAGGCCGTTATTCGTGTCAACTCCCAGTCCGGTAAGGGTGGGGTTGCATACTTGCTTAAGACTGACCACAGCCTCGACCTGCCTAGGAAATTGCAAATTGAATTTTCCAGAGTCATCCAGGGTCACACTGATAGCGAAGGTGGTGAGGTGAGCTCGGAGCGAATCTGGGAGATTTTCCAAGACGAGTATCTGCCATCAATCTCATTGGAGCCAAGATGGGGTCGTTTTGAACTGAAGAAGATGCGAACTGAGTCCGATATGGATGGTGAAGTGAAGATCGAGGTGGTCCTGAGAGACGGTGACTCTGACGTTGAAGCCCAAGCCACCGGAAATGGTCCAATTTCTGCGTTCATAAATGTGTTGCAGGGTATAGGCCCAAATATCAGATTGCTCGACTATGTCGAGCACACGTTGAGTGCCGGTGGAGATGCTCTTGCGGCAGCTTATATCGAGCTCGAAGTAGATGGCGAAACTCTTTGGGGAGTGGGGATCGATGGTGACATTGCAACCGCTTCACTCAAAGCTTTGATCAGCGGCACGAATAGGGCCCTAAGGACTGCAGTTCCAAGCTAATCTGCAATTTATTGCCATACTTATCGCATGCCACACTACCGAGATGAAGCCGTTGTAATTCGGACACATAAGCTTGGTGAGGTAGACAGAATTGTCACCCTTCTAACAAAAAACAATGGTCAAGTTAGAGCGGTGGCAAAAGGTGTACGCAAGACATCAAGCCGCATCGGCGCCAGACTCGAGCCTTTCACTGTTGTAGACGTGCAGCTATATCAAGGTCGAACACTTGACACTGTGTCTCAGGTAGAGCAGCTTTCCAATTACGGATCGGTGATAATCGCTGATTACGCGACCTACACTGCCGCGACTGCAGTGCTAGAAGCCGCCGAGCGCCTCACGAGAGAGGATTCATCCAGCCAGCAATTCATGCTTGTTGTTGGAGCACTTAGGGCACTATCACTCAAGGAGAATGCTTCTGATCAAATTCTTGATTCCTATTTGTTACGTGCTCTTGCTATCTCTGGGTGGATAGCGAATCTCGAAAATTGCCAAGGCTGTGGGTCAGATTCTCCAGTGGCATTCTCGGTGCATACCGGAGCTGTAAGTTGCACAAGTTGCATGCTCCCGGGTTCTGTTCGTCTCGGCGAGGAGGGAATTGGTCACATCGAGGCTCTCTTGTCCGGCGATTGGCCCAGCGTCACGCGCTCCAGCAGTAAGACCAGAAAAGCTGTTAGCGGAGTAGTGTCTGCCTACTTGCAATGGCAGCTCGAAAGAGGACTCAGGTCTCTCGAGCACGTGGAGCGATCATGATAATTCTCAATGACAAATCACGCCCTGCTCCTAAATTTGACTCGGTACCAGAGCACATTGCCATGGTCATGGACGGTAATGGCAGGTGGGCCAATCAGCGCGGGCTGACAAGGACAGAGGGTCACCGCGCCGGAGAGCAGGCACTGCTCGAGGCAGTAGCCGGCGCTGCTGAGGCTGGGGTACAACATCTAACCGCCTATGCGTTTTCTACCGAGAACTGGAAGCGATCGGCAGATGAAGTGCGATTCCTAATGGGCTACAACAAAGAGGTACTTCGTCGTCAAAGAGACCTACTGATGGACTGGAACATAAAAATCCGTTGGGCCGGCGGGGAGCGGAAGCTGTGGCCCTCGGTGATCTCAGAATTAAAAGCTGCTGAGGAACTGACCAAGAAAAACACTGGCCTGGTTCTAACGATGGCGGTTAACTACGGTGGACGGCAGGAGATAGTCGACGCGGTCAATAAATCGCTAGCCGGCAAATCCTCCCCACACCGCGTTTCCGAAAAGTCGATTCAAGGAAATCTATATGTCCCGGAGTTACCGGATGTGGACATGTTTCTGAGATCCAGCGGTGAACTTCGCACTTCAAATTTTATGCTTTGGCAATCCAGCTACGCGGAAATGATTTTTATGGATGTTCTGTGGCCTGATTTTAAGCGCGAGTCGATGTGGGAAGCAATAACCGAGTTCAATAGAAGGCAGCGCCGCTTCGGTGCAGCGATGGATGCGCCGCTAAACTAGCAACTCGCAGGAATCCAAGTAAAAAAACCCCGGAGAATGATGGCAACCCAGAAGCTAGACCAAGTTATTTCACTCGCAAAGCGAAGAGGTTTTGTCTTCCAAGCCGGTGAGATATACGGCGGTTCACGCTCTGCCTGGGATTATGGCCCCTTAGGCGTGGAGTTGAAAGAGAACATCAAGCGTCAATGGTGGCAGTCGGTGGTTTCAGGCAGGGAAGACGTAGTCGGCTTGGACAGCTCAATTATTTTGCCAAAAAAGGTTTGGGAAGCGTCTGGCCACGTTGAGGCTTTTGTCGATCCGCTGATTGAATGCACCTCCTGCCATAAGAGATTCAGGCAGGATCACCTCGAAGAGGCTTTTGAAGCGAAGAAAAGCAGGCCGGCGAAGTCCATGGCTGAAATAGCCTGCCCAAATTGCGGCGGCAAGGAAACTTGGACCGAGCCAAAAAGCTTTAATGGGCTGCTGAAGACTTCTCTTGGGCCGGTTGATGATGACTCTGGCATGCACTACCTAAGGCCAGAGACAGCTCAGGGTATCTTTGTCAATTTCAATAATGTCCTAAACGTTTCAAGAATGAAGCCGCCTTTCGGTATCGGCCAGATGGGCAAGAGCTTTAGAAATGAAATTACTCCGGGAAACTTCATCTTCAGGACTCGCGAGTTTGAACAGATGGAAATGGAGTTTTTCGTAAAGCCCGGTGAGGATGAAAAGTGGCACGATTACTGGATTGAGCAGCGTCATAACTGGTACTTAGACCTTGGAATTAGGCCTGAGAACTTGCGCCTTTTCGATCACCCGAAGGAAAAGCTCTCTCACTACTCAAAGCGGACTGTTGATATTGAGTATCGATTTGGTTTCCAGGGTGGAGAGTTTGGAGAGCTCGAGGGAATTGCTAATCGAACGGACTTTGACCTAAAGACTCATTCAGCAGCATCGGGTGTGGATCTAAGTTATTTTGATCCAACTGAAGAGAAGCGTTGGACACCTTTTGTTATCGAGCCTGCAGCAGGACTCACCCGATCGCTGATGGCCTTCCTAGTGGATGCTTATTCAGAAGATGAAGCACCTAACGCTAAGGGCGGTGTAGACGTCAGAACGGTCCTTCGGCTGGATTACCGACTTTCACCAATCAAGGCAGCGGTGCTGCCACTGAGCCGCAACGAGGCGCTAAACCCGATTGCGCGTGACTTAGCCGAAGAGCTCAGAAAAAACTGGAACATTGACTTTGATGACTCAGGAGCAATCGGCAGACGATATCGCAGACAGGATGAAATTGGAACGCCATTTTGCATAACCGTTGACTTCGAAAGCCCTGAAGACAGGGCTGTGACAATTAGAGAGCGCGACAGTATGGCCCAGGAAAGAGTTTCCCTCGACAAGGTGTCTACTTATCTATTTGAAAGGCTCAATTAGTTCATTGGCTCTCCGCTACGGCAGCAAGACATTTGAGGTACCAGTTGTACTGGCACCTATGGCTGGTATAACCAACACTGCCTTTCGCAGGCTATGTCGGGAGTATGGAAACGGCCTTTTCGTATCCGAAATGGTCACATCCAGGGCATTGGTTGAGCGAACCGAAGAATCTATGCGTTTGATCGGTCACCATGAGTCGGAAGAATTTCGTTCGGTTCAGCTTTATGGAGTTGATCCAGCAACTATTAGCAGGGCAGTTGAGATGCTAGTCGATGAAAACCGAGCTGATCATATTGACTTGAATTTTGGATGCCCCGTTGCCAAGGTCACTCGCAAAGGCGGAGGAGCAGCACTTCCATGGAAAGCCGAATTATTCGAATCCATAGTTAAGGCAGCCGTTAGGGCTGCCGGAGAGATTCCGGTCACGGTGAAGATGCGTAAAGGTATCGACCAGAATCACCTAACCTTTTTGGATGCTGGAAAAGCTGCTCGTGATGCTGGAGTTAGCGCGGTTGCCCTGCATGGCAGAACCGCAGAAGATTTCTATTCCGGCAAGGCTGACTGGGATGCCATAGCTGAGTTGAGGCAGTCCTTGCCGGATGTCCAAGTTCTTGGCAACGGTGATATTTGGTCAGCTGCTGATGCTGTGGCGATGATGGACAAAACAGGTGTTGACGGAATTGTAGTTGGGAGAGGTTGTCTTGGGCGCCCATGGCTATTCCAGGACCTCGAGCTGGCAATTGCAGATTATCTGAGTGGAAAAAGGGCAAATTCATTTCAAGAAATCATGCCCACACTCGGTGAAGTTGCAACCGCCTTCTATCGTCATGCTGAGTTGCTGACTGAATTTTTTGAAGACCAGGGGAGAGCGTGCAGGGACATAAGAAAGCATGTTGCGTGGTATTTCAAGGGGTACCCAGTCGGCGGCGAGTTCCGTGCCAACTTGTCTCGCGTGGAATCACTTCAAGAGGCAGCTGACCTGCTGGCGACACTTGATCAGGACGCTCCCTATCCTGGAGAGGAAGCGGAGGGACCTAGGGGCCGCTTGGGTTCGCTGAAGCGCTGCGCGTTGCCAGAAGGCTGGCTTGACTCCAGAGAGCTGTCATCTGACCATCGTTCCCAGCTTGAGTTCGCCGAACTGTCTGTTTCAGGGGGCTAGCCCATGAATGAATTCTTGGAGGCTGGTTATAAGCCTGCCGACTTCGAAAGGTTCGTTGAGCAGCCAACATCACAGATGAAGGGTCGGGGTGAATTTGCCCGCGATCGCGCAAGGGTTTTACACTCGGCCGCCTTTAGAAAACTCAGTGCTAAAACTCAAGTGCTGTCGCCAACCTCGGGTGACTTCGCAAGGACTCGACTTACTCATTCCCTTGAGGTCGCTCAGGTTGGTAGAGAGCTGGCCAACTCACTCGGAGTCAATCCAGACCTGGTGGACATGGGGTGCCTAGCCCACGATCTTGGGCATCCGCCATTTGGTCATAATGGTGAGGCGGCCCTAAATTTCTGGGCGGCAGACATCGGCGGTTTTGAGGGTAATGCTCAGACTTTTAGAATTCTTACTCGTCTCGAGCCGAAAATTTACGATCAAAGCGGAATCTCTCGAGGTCTAAACCTCACCAGGGCATCACTTGATGCGGCGACCAAATACCCTTGGCAATTATCACGCGCAGCGGAATTTGGAAGCACTACCAAATTTGGGGTCTACGAAGATGATCTCGAAGTCTTCGGCTGGATGCGTCACGGAGCACCAGACGGTGCTAAATGTGTCGAGGCCCAGATCATGGATTTTGCAGACGACGTTGCATACTCGGTCCATGATTTCGAAGATTCTATTGTCGAGGGCTTTGTTATCGCTGCTGAAATTTCCGATTCAAACTCAGATGAAGCACTGATTGATGACATCAGCAAATGGTCCGGCGGAACGCTTGCCAGGGTGCAGTTGGAGGAGGCACTGGCTTCGCTTAGGACATCAAAGTATTGGTTGCACGAGTTTGATGGGTCCCCGCGACATCTTGCTCAGCTAAAGAATCTTGCCAGCGACATCATCGGTTCTTTTGTTTCCAGAACCACTCAGGCCATATTGCAAAATGCTTCGAAGAATTCACTGACGAGGTATCGTGCCGGAGTAATTGTCCCGAGCAAGGTTAGAAGTGAAATAGCTGTTCTGAAAGGAATAGTGGCATCCTCAGTTATGACACACAATTCTCGACAGCCCTATTACGAGGATCAAAGATCGTTGCTTATTGAGCTGGCAGACACGTTATTGGCGAAGAACGGCTTCGGACTTGACCCTCAAGCCACCGAAGCATGGGGTGCAGCGCACAGTGACCATTCCAAAAAACGTGTAATTGTTGATTCTGTGGCCTCATTGACCGACCCTGCCGCGATCGCGCTGCACAAGGCGACCAGAGCATAGGATTTGATTATGGCTGGAAGAGTTGCGCAGGGGGACATTGAGGAGCTCAAAGAGCGCGCAGACATTATTGAAATTATTGGATCCTATGTATCTTTAAAGCCTGCAAGCTCAGGTTCCTTTAAGGGCTTATGTCCCTTTCACGACGAGAAATCCCCAAGCTTTAATGTTCGAGCAAACCCCGCCTTTTACCATTGCTTTGGCTGTGGAGCTGGTGGCGATATATATAAATTTATTCAAGAAATTGAGTCTGTCAGTTTTGCAGACTCGGTTCAGCGAGTAGCAGATAAGGCCGGCTACCAACTGAAGTTCGAAGAGGGCACCGAGGAAGCGTCAACACGCTCCAGGTTGCTAGCGCTAAATAAATTTGCCGCAGAGTATTACCAGAGTCAGCTTGAGACTGAGGAAGGCCTTTTCGCTAGAGATTTCCTGGTTCGGCGGGGCTTTGCGGCTGAGAGCTTCGAAAGCTTTGGAATTGGTTACGCACCAAAGGGCTGGCAGAATTTGATAACTGCCGCGACTGGTGCCGGGTACCAGCCCCAAGAAATGGTCTCGGCTGGCCTAGCCATGGAAAGTGACAAAGGCGGCTATGACCGTTTCCGCGGGCGTGTGCTCTGGCCGATTAGGGATGCGAATTCTCAAGTCCTTGGTTTTGGTGCCAGAAGGCTCTACGAAGAGGACCAGGGACCAAAATACTTAAACACCCCGGAGACTCCTGTTTATCACAAGTCCTCGGTCTTATACGGTCTTGATTTAGCGAGAAAGTCAATTGTCAAAACCAGACAAATTGTGGTCGTTGAGGGCTACACGGACGTTATGGCATGCCACCTTGCTGGCATACAGACGGCAGTCGCAACCTGCGGTACAGCCTTCGGCGAAGACCACATAAAGATAATCAACAGGCTGCTTGGTCAGTCCAGCGAGCCGGCAGAAGTTATTTTCACTTTTGATCCTGATGCCGCGGGGGAGAAGGCTGCCCTCAGGGTCTACGGTGACAGTTCCAAATTCAACGCTTTGACCTTTGTGGCCAGTGGTCCAGAGGGGTTGGACCCGGCAGATTTACGTCAAAAACATGGTGATCAGGCAATTCCAAAAATGCTTGAGCAAAAAAAGCCACTATTTGAGTTCGTGATTCGTCACCGAATCAGCCAGTTCTCGCTTCAGGACCTTGATTCAAGGGTTGCAGCGGCAAGGTCGGCTGCGCCGGTGGTAGCTGAAATCAAAGATTCTGCGCTTCGAGCTGGTTATGCGAAAGCATTGGCAGACTGGGTGTCTTTGGATTCAATCGAGATCGAGCAAATGGTCAGATCCGGAGTCACGAGCGCTGTGCAACAGCGGGTAGAACCCATGCGACAGGCCGGTCAGGCGCCAAAGTCATCCGAAACTCCCCAGACCAGGCTTGAGAAGCAAATACTAGAGGTGCTGGTACAGGCGCCCACCGTATTCAGTAGCGAGCAGCTTCGCCGAATGACAGCATCTGGATTATCTGAACCGCAAAATCAGCGAGTCCTTGAGGCGGTCTTGTCGCTGTCGTCTCAGCTAACAGATAACAGCTTCGCTAACCTGCTTGTCTCAACTGTCGAGCCAGATGACGTTGACTTAGTGCGAGCCTTTGCCATGGCCGACTTGCCGGTGGCAAATGATGCCGCATTTGCAAAGTACTCCTCGGGAATAGTCAAAAGTGCCATGCTGAACACTCTGTCACGGGAGAAACTGGATCTAATGTCGGCCCTTCGCAGAGTAGATGCGACGGCAAGCCCGGAGCAACTCTCTCAGGTTCAACGACAGCTGGTGAACTTAGAATCTGAACGACGAGATTTGATGAAATAGCCTCTCAATCTGCTAATGTTGTCACGCGTCCTTTGGGATGCATTCCTCGATAGCTCAATTGGCAGAGCAATCGGCTGTTAACCGATAGGTTCTTGGTTCGAGTCCAAGTCGAGGAGCAATTACATCCGGGGAGCCGATGAACAAACAAGTCGTTTCCACCTCTATTTCAGTTGGTCTTGCTACCGGTCTCTACGGAATTTCTTTTGGCGCTATTGGTGCCGCGGCTGGGCTAAGCATTCCAGCTGTGATGCTGCTCAGCCTCCTGATGTTCTCTGGGGCGAGCCAGTTTGCATTTGTTGGAATTATTGCCGCCGGCGGTGCTCCAATAACGGCGATCTCCTCAGCGTGGCTGCTGGGAGTGAGAAATTCGTTTTACGCCCTGAGGCTCAGTCCAGTGCTTGGCCCCAATGGTCTTTGGAAATTGCTCGCGGCACAGCTAACAGTTGATGAATCAAACGCTGTCTCAGCTGCCCAGGATGGGAGAACAAACCAAAAACTAGGCTTTTGGTTGACCGGAGGCGCCGTCTATGTTTTCTGGAACTCCGCTACCTTTCTAGGGGCAATTGGTGGGAACTTACTGGGCTCAGTAGAGACTTGGGGTCTCGACGGAGCTGCGGCAGCTGCTTTCCTCGGTTTGCTATGGCCTCGGCTAAAAAATAACCTGATGCTCGCAGGAGCTGGAGCACTGGTGGCCCTTATCGCAATTCCGTTCACACCAGCTGGAATACCGGTTCTCTTGGCGGCCGCAGTAGCGTTGCTTCCGATTGGTCGTAGGTCATGATTCTTACCGTTGTTTTAGGCTCTCTGGCAGTATTCAGCTGGAAAGTTATTGGCTACCTGATTCCGGATCGGGTGGTCGGCCAGCAGGGGAGAATTTTTGCTGAACGAGTGACAGTGAGCCTCCTGGCGGCACTTGTAATACTGCAGGGCTTTGCCGCGGGGAATTCTCTGGTGCTAGATGCGCGGGTGCTTTCGTTAGCAGCGGCAGCTGTCCTGCTGGCGCTTCGTGTTCCATATGTGCTTGTGGTTTTGGCAGGTGCGGTTGTCGCTGGCCTAGCGAGGTTTTTAGGGTTCTAGATCGTCTTGACCCGGCAACCAAGACTCGCCGGGGGTATTCCAACCGCTTTGCCTGATGGCCTTGGTCATCTGCTTGGCATAGGGCTTTCCAAGCCGATCACTGTAAAGAGTGCCTTCAAGGTGGTCATACTCGTGCTGGAATATTCTGGCCAACCACCCCGTAGCTTCGATTTGGTAGTGATCGCCATTAAGGTTCATGGCTTTCAGTGTCGCGGTTTCATGCCTGCTCAGTGGAAAACGCTCACCAGGAATCGAAAGACAACCTTCCGAATCCAGCTCTTCGTCTGGCTCTGTTTGTGGTGGATCGGCAAGTTTGAGCGAGGGGTTTATGGCCACGCCCCGATACGTTGTTTCACCACTGTTCCATGAGAAAACGAATATTCTCAGGCCTTCACCAACTTGAGGAGCTGCCAGCCCCACTCCTGGAGCCGCGTCCATAGTTTCAAACATGTCTGAGACCAATTGCTTCACTGTCAGATCAATTTTTGTGACTGCTAATGCTTGGGTATGTAGAACAGGGTTACCCGTAATAAGTATTCGTCGGATTGGCATCAGACCAATCTATCGAACCCTAGGCTGTATTTGGTCTAGGCTTTGATTGCTTGACCATCGACAGGAGAAAAGTAGTGTTTTCACCAGAAATTGTCAGAGGTTTGGCAATCCTGTTGGCCATTATTGGCGCAGTATTTTTGTCCCTGGGTGCTCAGTTTCAAAACGACGCTGTTACCAAACACCACGCCCCTCATCAACCCAGGATTGGTTGGCTTAGACCGCGGCAAATATTGGATTTACTCCGAAGGCCACGGTGGCTGACTGGCACAAGTTTCCTAGTGTTGGCAGTCATCTTCCAGCTCGGAGCCTTGGCATTGGCCCCGCTGATAGTCGTGCAGCCAATCGGTGCCATCGCACTGATCATGACTTCCGTGCTGAATGCCCGAATTTACAGGCTAAAACTGAACCCCAAGACCTTTATCGCCATTGCGTTGACAATGATCGGAGTCGGCGGGTTCGTGGCCTTTGCAGCCTCCAGTGCCGTGGCGGTTGAGCTCAGTAATGACAAGCTGCTTCAGGTCGTCGGAATTCTATTTGCGCTGCTAATAATGTTCGCCCTTCTGTTTTGGAGATCGAAGGGCAATGTGTCCGCGCTGCAATACATTTTCGGAGCCGGAGTGTTATACGGCTTCGTCGCTTCCTTGGCTAAGGTCGTCATTCAGCGCCTTCTGCAGCAGGATTATGACCTGTTGACATTGCTGGCTCTAGTTTCGCTACTGGGCGCAACATTGCTTGGCGGGTGGTTTGTTCAAAACGCTTACGCCTCCGGGCCGCCTGACCTGGTGATAGCAGGTCTCACAGTTATTGACCCAGCAGTTGCGGTTGGAATCGGGATTGTTATCCTTGGAGAGGCCCAAAATGCAAGTGGTGTTCAGATGGCAGGTTTCGCCATCGCGGGCATTACAGCTGCGGCCGGCGTCTTTACGTTGAACCGGAACCACCCCCAGCTCACAGATGAGGAACCAAGTGACAGATCCAATTAGGGTCGTTATTGCCTGCGATACCTTTGCGCCTGATATAAATGGTGCGGCCAGATTTGCCGAAAGACTTGCAGGTGGGCTGGTTCGCAATGGCCACGAGGTTCACATCATCACTCCAAGCAACGAAGAATGGTTTGGCTCGAGGGTGGAGGTGCATGATGGCGCCAGTATGACCGTGCATAAGCTTAAGAGTCACCGACTGCGAAATCATAAGACACTGCGATGGCCGACTCCGTTTGGCATGCGAAATACAATCCGTAAAGTTCTTTTAGAACAAAGGCCAGACGCTCTTCACATCCAGTCGCATCTAATGGTTGGCCGGTTTGCGCTTTCAGCAGCTCGAGGAATCAAGCTCCGAAAAATCGCAACAAACCATGTGATGCCGGAAAACCTAATGCGCTACTCCCTTTTGCCGAAGTGGTTTCACCCATTGGCAACGAAAGTGCTTTGGACTGACGCCGGTCGAATACTTCGGAAGATGGACGCCCTAACAACACCGACAAGAAGAGCTGCCGACCTGCTGGAAAGTGCGGCCAACGTCAAGGGAGTACTAGCAATCAGCTGCGGGATTGACGCCTCCAAATTTGCCAATCACACACCGACTCAGAACGACAAGCCCGTTGCTCTCTTTCTCGGAAGACTCGACGATGAGAAGCGCATAAACATCCTGCTGGACGCGATGAGCAAGCTAACCAAATTTTCCAATCTCGAGCTCAGGTTGGTTGGTGACGGAGGGGAGCGTGAGCGACTAACCCAGCAAGCCAATGTGCTTGGAATTGCTGACCGAGTCAAGTTTTTGGGCCATATAAACGACGAACAGCTTCCCAAGGCATATGAAGATTGCACCGTGTTTGTGATGCCATCCATCGCTGAGCTTCAATCAATTGCAACTATGGAAGCAATGGCATCCGGTCGGCCTGTAATCGCCGCGGATGCGATGGCCTTGCCTCATCTGGTTCACGACGGGGACAACGGCTACCTGTTTCCACCCGATGATTCAGATGCGTTGAAAGAGCGACTCGAGAGGATTCTTTCAGCCGACACGATGGAGCTAGCAAGACTAAGTGAAAACTCAATGCACCTCATTCAGTCTCACGACATTGCCAAGACCATCAAAATATTTGAGGATCTCTACCGCGGCGTGGGGGAGGAGGCTCCAACCACTTTGGACAATGACCCTGGTTACATGCTGCCAATCGGAAAGCTATCAAACTCGCTACGACGTCGGGTGAATGATTTCAGGCTAGAGGCACTGAGTCTGCGTAAGCGCGCCGAGGAAGCCTCAGAGACCGCGCGTGACCGCTTCAGCGATGCTGCAGAGGAAGCCAGAGAGCGTCTTATGGAAGTCCGGGGTGAGGTCAGAGAGCAGCTGTCAGAGTTCCGCACTGAGGTTACCGAGGCCGCGAAGAAACTTAGAAGGAAAAGAGAGGATTGAACCCTCAGGCCACGTCTCGGTTGTCCATAATCTGATTTTTGCTACAGCATCTCTTATTTAGATCTCATGCATCCTTCGTGATAACGAATTATGATTACCACAACGTTCCAGAGTCGGGATATTCAGTTCTAGTTCTGGGCAATGAATTGAAGGGGCTCAAAAAATGACTCAGCATCCATGGCTTGCTCACTACCCAGAAGATGTTCCTCACGTTCTTGAGGACCACGGTTTCAGCAATTTGCCAGAGCTGCTGGCCAGTGCCAGTAAAAAGTATTCGGATACGAAAGCGTTCACGCAGTGCATGCCAAATGGCATGAACGGTTCTCTTACCTATAGGCAGATAGACAACCACAGCGATGCGTTCGCCTCTTACCTTCGAGAAGAGCTTGGGCTTAAAGTCGGAGATCGTGTTGCGGTTCAGATGCCTAACTGCCTTAGTTACCCAATCGTGGCGTTCGGTATTCTGAAGGCCGGTTGCGTAATTGTCAACACCAACCCGCTATACACAGCGCCTGAGATGGTTCACCAGTTCAGGGACTCCGGCGCAAAAGTTTTGGTTGTGATAGATATGTTTGCCGACCGTCTGCCTGAGGTAATTGGCAAGACAAACATTGAAACAGTCGTCACAGTGAAGGTATCTGAGTTTTTCCCCAAGATTGTTGCCACGGTGATCAGAGGAGTTCAGCGATTCTGGTCTAGAACCCTGCCAGGGGTAACGGTGCCTCACACCCTATTTAAAGATGCGCTTAGCGCCGGCAGGTCCAAGGAAACCGGCAAGGACTACCTCAGCGATGTTGGAAGTAGTTCAGTTGCCGCTCTGCAGTACACCGGCGGTACCACCGGTGTGTCAAAGGGCGCAATGCTCACACATGGAAATTTGGTTCATAACACCATTCAAATGATTCAGATGAATGGAAAGCACATTCGCGAGGGTGCGGAGGTAATTTTAACCGCGCTTCCGCTGTACCACATCTTCGCATTCACGGTGAATCTGCTTGGCTTCTACCATGTTGGAGCGAGAAACATTCTTGTGCCTTCACCTAGACCGCCATCAAACTTGAAGCGGGCATTCGAGAATTACAAGGTGACATGGCTTAGTGGAGTGAATACTCTATTCAACGCACTGTTGAATGAACGCTGGTTCACCGACAGCCCTCCTAAGCACTTGGTAGCCTCCGCCGCAGGCGGTATGGCCTTGCACGAGTCAGTGGCGTCGAAGTGGCAGCAGGTCACCGGTACTCCAATTGTTGAGGGCTATGGTCTAACAGAATCCTCGCCGGTGCTGTCCTTTAATCCACTTGGCGGAAAGGTCAAGATTGGGTCTATTGGCATTCCAGTTCCTTCAACTCAGATGAGATGTGTTGATGAAGATGGTAATCCTGTAGCTCAGGGCGAGGCAGGCGAAATTGTTGCCATGGGCCCACAAATCATGAAGGGTTACTGGCAACGTGATGAAGAAACTCAACAGACTGTCATTGACGGCTGGTTGCACACCGGGGATATCGGTCAGATGGACGAGGACGGTTATTTCACCATCGTCGATCGAAAGAAGGACATGATCCTGGTGAGCGGATTTAACGTTTATCCAAATCAGATCGAGGAGACCATTGCTGCTATGGACGGCGTGGTTGAAGTTGGCGTTATCGGAATTCCAGATGAGAAGAGTGGGGAAAAGGTAGCTGCCTTTGTGGTTTCCTCGCTGAGTGAGCCTTCTAGGGACCAGATTATCTCGCATTGCCGCGAGAGCATGGCCGCCTATAAAGTTCCGTCGGTTGTTAACTTTGTAGACGAGCTACCTAAGAGTCCAATCGGAAAGATTTTGCGCAGAGAACTTAGAGACGGAGCACTCGCTTCCGCATCTTCATCTAACGACAGCAAGGGAGCATAGCCATGAGAAATCTAATGATCTTGGCAGCGGAAACGGCAAACGAGGCAACAGTCGTTAATGAGCTGGAACAGACTCTGCTGCGAGCGTTTGTTCTCATAATTATGTTCGGTCTCGGTGCTGGCCTGACTCCCAAGGACTTCACACTTGCACTTAGACGCCCCTGGGGTCTAGTAATCGGCTGGATCACCCAGTTTGGCATCATGCCGCTTACTGCCTATGTTCTTATCGTGACAGTGCTGCTGCCATTCTCTTCGACTGAGGGGATACTCCTGGTGGCTCTGGGAGCGCTAATCATGGGAAGCGTCCCGGCCGGCACTACCTCTAACCTATTCACCTACTTTTCCAAGGGTAATCTTGCTTTGAGCGTGACTATGACGGTTAATTCCACTCTCTGGGCTTTCGTGATGACACCTGCTGTGCTATTCATCTACTCAAACTTCTTGGGTCTTGACGAGTCTCTAAGCGTTGAGTTCGGTGAGCTTGCATTAGTTATCTTTGGACTAATCGTTCCGGTTGGTCTGGGGATGTTAGTGCGCCGCTTGAGCGCCAACGTCGGCGCTGTTCTGGAGCTGATAGGTGGAGTGTTTGGGCTTATCTTCATCCCGTTCCTGATCATTATCTGGGTTCCACGCAACTGGGAGCTGCTCATGACAACCGAGTGGCCAACCTACGTAGTGGCGATTGGAATGGGTCTTGTCGGGATCACAGTGGCGTACTACTTGGCAAAGCTGATTCGAGTGCACCCAATGAACGCGAGAACCATTTCTCTGGAGACTGGAATCAACAACGGGCCGCTAGCGATCGCCGTAATCGTCGCCGTATACATCGACAATCCTGGAGTAGACCAAATTCTTCTTGTACCCGCGCTCTACTCATTGTTCATCGTGTTGATATCAACCGGGGTTACCTTCGTGTTTAGAAGGGCCAATCTCGCTGCCGAGCAGAAGATCCCGAACCTGCTATAGCATTTCAGGCTTATTGGCGCACTTTGCCTGCTTCATTGCAGTTGGGTGACTAAGCTTTAGTGGGTCGGGGGCGTTAGCTCAGCTGGTTAGAGCAAACGACTCATAATCGTTCGGTCGCGGGTTCAAGTCCCGCACGCCCCACTTGCTTGCTCGCAGCTACTATGCGGTGGACCCGAATGACTTGGTGACCTTAGATAATGACTCATCTGTTCCAAATAGGAAGTGCTTGGACATGTCTGTCGAGTACTGAGAAAGATAGCTCTCGCGACCGAGCTGCTCGGCAACTGCTCTGTGGTGAACCACGCTCGCCCCGCAGCAAAGACCAATTACTTTGGCCCCCAAGTTCCTAGCAAAAGCTGCGAACTCGGCAGCCTCGTATCGATTTGCAACCTGGGCTTCGAGCGCGTCTGGGAAAGTCCGCCCAGAGGGCAATTTCGCCGTATTTCCGGTATCGGGCAAACTAAATAGAGTGGTGTGCTCATTTGTGGTTCTGTATGCGCATGGCATTGCGCAGGTGTGATGTGCGCCTACAGACTCAGAAATCGCTTCGAAAATTGGACGGATGGTATTCGGTCCTTGAAAACAGTTGGTGCCGACCACGTCGGCACCCAAGGCAGCTAGTTTTTCGCAGGCTTTTGCTGGAGATACGCCATCCATCAGTTTGCCGGTGTCGAACACGGCAACATTGACGATTGACGCTAACCCGGCAGCCTGAATTTCTTCAAGTGCTATTTCAGCTTCGGCCAAGAAATACATGGTCTCGGCCAAGATTAGGTCGGCGCCCTCCTGTTTTGCCCAGGTGATCATCTCTCGGAACATGAGCCTGACTTCATCCGCAGTCTCTGGCTTATTCGGATCAAATATGTTCGAGTTGGATATGTTGCCTGCCACGTATATATGACGACCTAGGTTTATAGATTCTTGCTCAGCTACCTTTTTGGCAATTCTAAGCGCGGCCCTGTTAAGGGGTTCTAGCAGCTGCTCCTGGCCAATGATTCGCATCTTTTCGCGGTGACCGTTGTAGGTAAAGGCCAAGGAGATGTCGCTGCCTGCCCTTATGAAGTCGGTCGTGACCTGCTCCAGTACCTCAGGGTGCTCTAGCGCTACCATTGGAACGAATTCGCCGGCCTTCAAATACCCTCGACGCTCAACCTCAAAAAGATATCCCCCGGAAAGAATCACCGGTTCTGCTTGTTCGAGTCTGTTCTGAAAACTCACTGTCATGACTGCCTCCGAGACAATGATGGCAGGTTTGTCGGCTTAGAAAAAATCCTTAGAAACAAATGGAAAGAGTCAAGATGGGATTCTGATGCAGGACCAGCTAGAGAATCTGAGATAAGAATTTCTGCGTTCGTGCTTCTTTTGGATTGTCAAAAATCTCTGCCGGAGTTCCGACCTCGACAATTTCACCGGCATCCATGAAGATTACGCGGTCGGCTACTTCTCTAGCGAAGCCCATTTCATGGGTCACCACGACCATTGTCATGCCTTCTTTGGCAAGCTCCTTCATTGCGTCCAAAACTTCATTGATCATTTCAGGGTCAAGCGCAGATGTTGGTTCGTCAAAGAGCATCACCTTTGGAGTCATGGCGAGTGCGCGTGCAATGGCAACTCTCTGCTGCTGGCCACCGGAGAGTTGCGCCGGAAACTTATCGGCCTGCTCTGGAATTTTGACTCTGGTCAACAGCTCCATTGCAAGCTTTTCAGCCTCGGACTTTGGCAGCCCTCTAACTCTCCTTGGTCCAATTGCCACGTTTGTAAGGACTGTTAGATGCGGAAATAGATTGAAACCTTGAAAAACCATTCCGGTTTCTCGTCGAATCTCCTGGATGTTTTTGATGTCGGTTGTCAATGCCGTGCCGTCCACTGAGATGTTTCCATCATCATGGACCTCTAGCCGGTTTATGCAACGAATCAACGTGGACTTTCCTGACCCGGAGGGTCCAATTACAACCACAACCTCCTGGCGTCCGACCTTCACATTTATGTTCTTTAGCGCTTCAAAGTCCTTGAACCTCTTATAGACACCTTCTATGACGATTATCGCCTCATCCCCGGCATGCTTAGCGGACATTTGTGACGCATCGTTGAATACTTCATTGCTCATCGGATACCAACTCCTAGTTTCTTCTCAATTCTTTGGCTCTCGCGGCTCATGACGTAAGAGCCGACCCAGAACAAAAGTCCTACAAATGCTAATGACTCGTAAACCAGACCTTGGCCAAGGAAATCTTCCTGCTTTGTAATTGCCGAGCCCACATTTAGTAGCTCGAATACGCTGAGTGCTACACCAGCAAGGGTGGTGTCTTTGAAGAGCGAAATAAATTGACCGATTTGAGCAGGAATCACATTTCTTAGGGCCTGGGGAAGGGTAATCAAGAACGTAATCTTCGTTGCGCTCATACCAAGAGCCTTACCTGCCTCGGCTTGGCCTTTGGGTATTGATTGCAATCCACCGCGTATTACCTCAGCCAAGTAAGCGGCGGTGAAGAGAGTAAACACGGTGACCGAGCGGAAAATTGGATCCGGGGTAATCGAGTCGGGGATGAAAAACTCGAGTGCGACTCCTGCGAGCAGCAGCAGCACAAACAGCGGAGCTCCTCTGATTAGCTCGATGTAAGCTGTTGACAACCACCTAAGAAGAGGTAGCGCAGACCTTCTCCCAAGCGCCAATAGGACGCCCAGAGGGAAGCAGAGGGCGATACTGACCACTGCCAAATAAAAGTTGATCAGGAAACCGCCCCATTCCTCTAGAGCAGCCTGACCTATTGAGATAAAGATCATTGAAAGAGCTGGAACGACATTAATCAAAACCCAAGCCCAGCCCGGTAGCTTAGAAAGTGCAGTGCGCTTGCGCAAGGCGCCAAATAACCTTCCGGCGACTATTGCGAAGACTACATAGAGCCCAAATAGCAAAGAATCCAAGTCCCCACCAAGAGCGATGAGAAGCATTCCGGTGGCTATCAGTAGCCCAAATCTTTGAACGAGTCCCCACAACCGAAGAGCCATTTTCATATTCTCCGGAGTGCCCCTTCCTCCAGCTGCAAGACTTGTAACGCCGAAGACCAGGGCCAGAATCGACAGGCCAAGTAGGTAGATCAGCTCATCCGGGAATCTGCCCACCAGCAGAATCTTTAGGTTTACCTGAATTATTTCCCAGCGTCCCGTGACGAAAACAAATTGGAGTGCCTGCCAGGCCACATAAACCAATAACGAACCTGATACCACTGTCAAGATTGCATCTGTGACGGACTTGAAAAGGTTTCTGCGCATCCATGTGATCATCGCTCAACCAACGCCAATCTCCGGTTGAAGTAGTTAACTACCAGGCTGGTTACCAAAGAGATGCCCAAGTACACAAGAAGAGTAAGCGTGAAAGCCGGGACGGCGGGTGATCCGTTCCCAACAGTTATCTGCGCTACCTGAGTGAGTTCGAAGTAGCTAATTGTGGCGCCGAGGGATGTGTTCTTGATCAAGTTCAAATATTGATTACCGATTGCCGGCATGGCAATGCGAAACGCTTGCGGCAAAATGATCAGGCGCATTTTCTGCGAACCACTCAGGGCTATAGCATCCGCTGCTTCACCTTGACCCCTGTTTACAGCCAAGATCGAACCTCTAACGATTTCGGCGATGTGGCTGCTGGTGTAAATAACCAGTGAAGCCAGCAGGGCGAATAGCGACGGATCAATCCGCAGCCCACCGGTTGAACCTCTGCCGTCTACAAAAGGAGTTTCGAAGCTGTAGCCGAAAATTATCCAAGAGCCGATAAGAACTATTGCAAATACCGCTAGGCCATAAATCCAAGCCCTGTCTTGCTTCCCGGTTTTGTCAGCCTGTCGCACTCTAATCTTCCCGACTATGAATGCGATTACGACCGCAGCGAGAATTATCAGCGCCAGTTGTCCTGATGGACCCAAATACCAGGGGATGGCGATTCCTCGATTGGAGATTACGAAGAGATCCAGCGGCACCCAAGCATCCTCAATACGAGGAAATGTTTGGAGCACAACACCGAGATTCATAAAGGTGATCAGCAGCAAGAGCGGCAGGTTACGGATTAGTTCGACATAAACGGCACCGAGCGTTCTAACCATGAAGTTTTTTGAGAGCCTAGCAATACCAACCAGGGTCCCCAGAGCTGTCGCGAGAAGGATACCTACGAATGAGACTCTTATGGTGTTGAGAAATCCTTGAACGAATGCGTCTCTGACCGGCTGCGATTGATCGAAGTCATTGCCTGGGATTGTAAAGTTTGCGGGATTATCTAAGAATCTGAGGTCTGTCTGAATGTTTGACTTGGAGATGTTCTCTTGATAATTACTGTAAAGCCAGTACAAGAGTGCGAAAACAAGTAGCAGGGCTGCAATCTGAAATGCCCATTTCAGGGTTCTGATGTCCCGGTAGAAAGGTGTTTTGGCAGGTGTGCTTGGAAGAGAGCTCATGAATTAGAGCTCCCTTCCAAGCAACATTGCTTTTTGACTTTAGTGTTTAACGGTAAGGCGGTGCGTAGAGAATTCCACCCTCGTTCCACAATGAGTTTAGACCACGGTCTAGTCCCAGTGGAGTGAGGTGCTTCGCAAAGATCTCACCGTAGTTTCCGACCTGCTTGACTACCTGGTAGGCAAAGTCAGTTGGAAGTGAAAGGTTTGGATCTAGAACCGCTGCTCCATCGCTACCAGGAACTTCTGCTCCAAGGAAACGAAGGATACCAACGTCAGCGGTCGACGAGCGAATGCTGTCAACGTTTGCACTAGTAATACCAAACTCTTCTGCCTGAATGGTCGCAAGTACAGCCCAGTTCACTGCCTGTGCCCAAGCGGTGTCACCGTCAAGAACGGCTGGTGCAAGGGGCTCCTTGGAGAAAACATCTCCGAGAATTACTAGCGCATCTGTACCGTTCGGATAAGCAGATCGCAGTCCAGTTAGCTGGCTAACGTCAGATGACCAGCCATCACACTGTCCGGCCAAGAAAGCTTCGAGAATTAGGTCAGTCTCATCGAATGATCTAACTTCCCAACCCAAGCCCAAACGGGAGGACTCAAGAGCAGCGTTACCTTCAGTGGTGGTTCCCTTTGCTACACAAACAATCGCACCGTTCATGTCACTCAAAGAACTAATTCCGCTGTCTGCCGCAACCATCATGCCCTGGCCATCGTAGAACGTTGGCTGTAGGAATGTTGCTGCCTCGCTACCATCTCTGGTTGCAGTCCAAGTGGTGTTTCTGACCAGTACGTCAATTGCTCCGGACTGCAGCGCTGTGAAGCGATCGGCAGTCTCTAGGTCTACCATGTCAACGGCACTGGCGTCACCTAGGACAGCAGCAGCAATTACTCGACAGAAGTCTGAGTCAAAGCCAACGTGCTCTCCAGCATCGTTTGTAACCGCAAATCCAGGAAGTGCATCGCGTGTTCCACAACGAACCGTCCCTGCTTCCTTCACGGAGTCGAGAACTGAAACAGTGGCCTCAGCAACGGTTTCTGTTGTAGCCGCTTGGGTAGTCGTAGTGGTGGTTGCTTCCTCCTCGGCGGCGGCGCAACCTGCCAAAAATAAAGCGGTTGCCGAAGCAACAGCCACAATTTGTAGTGATCTCTTTTTCATAGGACCTCTTTCCATTTGTAAATCCAAACTCATCTTTGAGTTCAACGCATCCAAGTTGGACGACCAGGCAAATCTATTGCCTGGCAGCTGTGGTGCGGGTCGATGTAGCGCGATTGTTACTAACCATTGGCGGGAATATTAGGCCTTGATTTTGGGCCCCTAGAGCTTAGCCAGGTAGCAATTTGCACATAGCGACTCATACGTCACTTGGTCGCCATCGATTGCGACCTGTTCACCGCTAAAGGTGAAGACTCCGTTTACTAGGCGTCCGTTGAACATTGCTTTGCGTCCACATCGACAAATAGTCTTTAGCTCTTCCAGGCTGTGGGCAATTTCCAGGAGTCTTCTTGAGCCCGGGAAGCTCAAGGTTTTGAAATCGGTCCGAATTCCATAGGCCAAGACCGGTACGCCGTCTAAGACTGCTATTTCTAAGCACTGGTCAACTTGCAATGGCGTTAGAAACTGGGCTTCGTCCAGCAGCAGACAGGCAATCGATTCCGCTGCACCGGTTTTAGACTTCAAGACTTCTTTCGAGAATAATTCGCGAAGATTCGCGCCCGGCGGGATCAGGAAATCCACATCTCGAGTCACCCCTAGCCGACTGACTATCGCTCTGTCGCCCTTGGAGTCGATAGCGGGCTTTGCAAGCAGCACATTCTGTGATCGCTCTTCATAGTTGAAGGCAGCCTGCAATAAGGCGGTGGACTTACCAGAATTCATTGCACCGTAGCGGAAATATAGTTTGCTCATGATTGACTAAATGCTAGCGGTTGGACAGCAGCAGCCAAGCTGAAACCTCGGTAGTTGCTGAGAATGCTTTGACTTAATCATGTGCAGAGGTCTAGTTTGAAAGTACCGCCCTAGAGCATTGGGGAAGATGTTTATCTCGGGCGGAGGTTGAACTGGGCAGTTGCACAGTGTGGGTCTTATCTTGCCCACAACAGTTCTGCAAGGAAGTGGATGCCACCCTTGCCAAGTTCTGCGTGTCCGGAAATTGGAGAAGTCAACCTTTGATGTCGGGTTGCTTTCAGGTTCAAATTGAGTGTGATCTAAGCCAGTCCGCGGCCTCCGAGTTAGTGGCCTGTCTTGCCAGCATGAGGGTCATTGCAGAAGTTGAGACCAGGGGCGAAGAAGCTGAGCGGCACCTGGTTCATCCGGGTCTTGGCGTACATCGACAGGCCATTGACTCAATGGGAGAACCAGTGCTTCGGGTGTCCCAGGTGGCTAGCATTCTTGCTCGGTCTGGCGGGAACCTGGCTGAGTTTGAAAGACTAATGCGATTGTCAACCGGGCAAGCATGGTTGGACCTTGTGGATCCTCTTCGAATCTCCTTGGAGGGTGTTACATATCTTCCTAGGGCGGTCTAAATTGATCGGAATGCCAGCACCGCGTTATGCCCACCAAATCCAAAGCTGTTGGATATCGCAATTGCACCTGGTCGGCTTAGCCCCGTCTTTACCCTGGGGACATTTAGCGGGATAGCAGGATCCTGATTATCGAGATTGATAGTCGGTGCTACCAACTGGTGTTTGAGGGCCAGGATAGTGAATACAGCTTCAATTGCACCGGCTCCACCGAGCAGATGACCAGTAGAGGCCTTGGTGGCTCCAATTATTAGATTTTCGGTGTGCTTTCCAAAGACTCTTTGCATTGCTGCGAATTCGGCAATGTCTCCAACCGGGGTTGAGGTCGCATGGGCATTCACATGCTCAACGTCTGTTATTCCAGCCCCGGCCTGCTCCAGGGCATCAAGCATTGCCCTCGCTGCTCCAGCACCTTCTGGATCTGGTGCGGTGATGTGGTACGAATCGCTAGTGACCGCACCACCAACAATTTCACAATATATTTTGGCGCCTCGGGCATTAGCAGATTCAAGCGTCTCCAGGACCAGTGCGCCAGCACCCTCTCCCATCACAAAACCATCGCGAGCTATGTCGTAGGGTCTCGAAGCCTGTTCGGGGGACTCGTTGCGCTTGCTGAGAGCGTGCATTGCCGCGAAAGCCGAGATGGGAAGCGGATGAATTGCTGCCTCGGCTCCACCTGCAACCACAACATCTGCCTCTCCACGTTGAATTCTGTGGAAAGCGTTTGCAATGGCTTCATTGCCTGATGCACAGGCGCTCACTGCGGTCCTGACTCCAGCTCGGGCGCCGAGCGCCATTCCTATTGCTGCAGCGGGACCATTTGGCATCAGCATCGGCACGGTCATCGGCAAAACTCGACGTGGTCCACGTTCTTTTAGTGTGTCAAAGGCATCGAGCAGGGTCCAAACACCACCGATACCAGTTGCAAAATCTACGGCCAAGCGTTCGGGTGCAACCTCGGGTTCACCGGCGTCTGCCCAAGCTTCGCGAGCGGAAATTAGGGCGAACTGACTTGATGGATCTAACCTTTTAGCTTCTTGAGGGGTGAGCATCGTACTAGCCAAGACCTTTGCCTGGCCAGCAAAGGTAACTGGAATTTCATACTTGGCGACCCAGTCCTGCTCGAGGGTGGAGATGCCGCTCTCGCCTCTAACCAGACAATCCCAACTGCCCGGTGCGTCACCGGCTAGAGGGGTTGTTGCCCCAATGCCGGTGACAACTACGCGGTGCATGTTAGTCCTGGTTCTCCGTGATGAAGTTGACTGCGTCAGCCACTGTAATTAGGTTCTTAACTTCTTCATCTGGAATCTTTACGCTGAACTTGTCCTCAGCGTTCACGACGATCGTCATCATCGAGATTGAGTCAATGTCTAGGTCATCGGTAAAGGACTTGTCCATCTGTACAGCCTCTGCCGCAATGCCGGTCTCGTCGTTTACGAGTTCAGCTAGTCCAGCTAGTACTTCTTGCTGTGTGTGTGCCATTTGGGCTTCTCCTTAGTGTTTATTTTGCTCTCTGTATTTTATGGGAGTTCTACGACCTGAGCTGCATAGGCAAGCCCAGCTCCAAAACCAATTTCTAGGGCGTAACCGCCAGATTGCACTTGGCCTTCGGTGAGCAGTCGGTGCATAGCCAAGGGAATGGAAGCAGCTGAGGTATTTCCGGTCTCGGCAATATCCTTGGCTACAACTACTGACTCTGGCAATTTCAGCTGCTTTGCAAGTTCGTCAATGATTCTCATATTGGCTTGGTGAGGTACCAGAGCCGATAGGTCTTCAGCCTCCAGGCCAGCTGCATCCAGTGCTTCCTTTGCAACCTTCGCCATCTCCCAAACAGCCCACCGAAAAACGGACTGGCCCTCTTGAACAAGCGTGGGCCAGGGAACTTTTCCATCACGGAAATCAAGGATCGAGTCTGTCATCCCCACCTTGTCCCAATGGCTTCCGTCTGCGCCCCAAACTGTTTTTGAAATTCCAGGGTGATCACTGGGTCCAACAATCGCAGCTCCCGCTCCGTCTCCAAGAAGAAAGCTGATGCTTCGGTCCGAGGGCGAAATGAAGTCTGAGAGTCTCTCCGCACCCACGACAAGCACGTATTCACTGACACCGGCACGCACCATCGCATCGGCCTGGGCAATGCCGTAGCAATAGCCAGCACAAGCAGCAGAAATGTCGTAGGCGGCGGCATCGTGGGCGCCCACTAATTCAGAGAGAAGGGAAGCTCCTGATGGGGTTTGATAGGGAAAGGAAATTGTGGCAAGTATTACCGCCCCTATTTGTTCTGGGTTTATGCCCGCCTTTTTAATTGCCTCATTAGAGGCTGTTGTTGCCAAGTCCATCAGGCTTTGGTCCTTTGAGGAACGAGTTCTAGTTATTACTCCGGTGCGCTGCTGAATCCATTCGTCCGAGGAGTCGATCGGACCCGCAATCTCCTGGTTGGTCACAATAGTGTCACCTCGAGCCGCACCGAGTGCATAAATGCGACTGTGCTGTATCGGCTGTGACTGCTTCAAAGTTTTCATGCTGGAACCTTTTCGAGATCAATTGGCTTTCTCAAGGCTACTGGGGATGCAGTACTTACCGCTCGTTTGACCATTCCCGCTAGAGCCCCAGCCGGCGGCAATTCGACAAATGTAAATGGCTCTGTCGGAAGGGACTCCATGCAAGCATCCCATCTCACGGGGCTAGAGACTTGCCTCACGAGTGAGTCAAGGAAGTCTTGCCCAGAGTTCACGAGTTGGCCATCAACATTGCTCCAGATGGCAATTTCTGGGTCCTTCGGCTTCATTTTTGCCGCTGCCTGTGAAAGTTCGGGAACCGCTGAGTCCATAAAGTGCGTGTGGAAAGCACCGGCAACCTTTAGCTCAATAACCCTGCTGCGCTCGGGAGGATTCTCAATGAGCCGCAAAATATCTGAACTTAGGCCAGCGGCGACTACTTGCCCAGATCCGTTGTAGTTGGCTATCGAAAGTCCAAGCTCGTCTAGTTTTGACTGTATCTCTCCACTTTCGCCGCCGAGAATGGCGGCCATTGACGTCTTCTCGGCTTTTGCCGCGCGGGCCATGGCCTCACCTCTAATTTTCACCAGTGTGATCGCTTCGTCGTCGCTGAGAATTCCCGCGATTGCAGCCGCAGCAAATTCTCCAACGGAGTGGCCCAAAACCCCTGAAATTGGGGTGTTGCTAAGTCCCGCTCGGAACCCTGCTATTGATGAAGCGACAATCAATGGTTGAGCTATCGCGGTGTCCTTGATTTCTAGCTCGGATGCACTTGATCCAAGTCGCACTAGGTCCAGGCCTGATGCTTCCGAGAGCTTCTCAAGCTCCATTTTGAATTCGACGATTTGCTCAAGCCAAGGGATCAAAAAGCCCTCGGTTTGCGAGCCTTGTCCCGGGCATCCGACAATCACCATTATTTACCTTCTCATTCCAGATTCGGAGTCATTAATAGTCCCTAAAAATATGGCGATTTGCAGCAGAAAGCCCGTTCTTGGGTCAGTGGGGTCCTGACCAATAATGTCCTCAATTTTTTTCAGGCGGTACCTCACTGTGTTCGCATGAACAAACAGTTCCTTCGAGGTAGCTTCTAGCGACCTACCACTTTCCAGATAGGCCTTGACAGTTGGCATTAGGTCTGTTTGTGAGTCAGCGAGTGGAATGTAGAAACTATCTATAAGCGTCTGCTTGGCGACTGGATCTCCAGCTAGAGCTCTTTCTGGGAGCAGCAAGTCGGCCTTCGTCGGCCTTGGCATAGTACTTGCAGAAGCAGCCACCGCATAGGCCGAGAGTGCAGCATTGGCGGACCTGGAAGCGTCTGAAACACTTAGAACAGTGGGCCCCAAGACCAGTGGGCCGGTTGCGAAGTAACTCTCTAGTTGCATTGCGATTTCGTGTATTTTGTCAGAAGCCTGGGGCTTTTCCCGATTTAGACCAATTACTATCACTTGGCGTCGACCTTGAATGCCAATGAGGACATCGGCGCCGAGCTTTCTGGAGATTTTCCTCACGGCATCGGAATCCTCGCTAACGGGTGTCGCACCCAATAGGACCGCGACCTGACCGTCGGCTTGCCAGCCGAGGGCAGCTACCCGAGAACTAATTTCTTGAGACCGCTCACCGCTAATAATCGAATCGACTACAAGTGCCTCCAGGCGTGCGTCCCAGAGCCCCCTTGCTTCGGCGGCTTTGGCGTAGACATCGGCGGCGCTGAATGCCATGTCCCTTGAGTACCTGAGTATTGCGGCTTGGAGATCTGGGTGGTCTCTTACCACTGCCTCCTCAACCATTTCCACAACAACCTGTATCAGCTGCAAAGTCTCCTGAAGTGAGATTGACCGGAGCAATTCACGAGGTGCATTTCCGAACACATCGGCAGCCACCCAGGGTTGTGCTTGCGGGTTCTCATACCAATTTATGAAACTGGTAATGCCGGCCTGGGCAACACCGCCAACAGCTGCTCTTCTGGCGGGCGGCATTTGCCGATACCAGGGCAGAGTCTCATCCAGCCGAATGAGGGTTGCAGTGGCAAGCTCCCCGGCGATGGAGTGCAGCCACGCAAGATGCTTAGGCTTCGCCACCGGCCGATCCACTTGTTCCAGCGGACACATCGTGCAGGCGATACTTTTCGATTGCCTGCTGAGGGATTGCGGCGTCAATCTTGCCCTCTGCAACCAATTGCTCAAGAACTCTCACGGCTATGGAGGGGCCATCAATCTTGAAGAATCTCCGGGCTGCAGGCCTGGTGTCTGAGAATCCGAAACCATCCGCTCCCAGGGTGGCGTATGGTCCAGGAATCCAAGGCCTGATCATGTCTGGCACAGCGTGCATAAAGTCGCTAACTCCCAGAGTCGGACCCTGCGTGGCCGCCAGTTTCTGAGTGATGTAAGCGGTCTGCGCCTCTTGGTTTGGGTAGAGGAATTTATGCTCGTCAACCCTCAACCCGTCTCGGCGCAGCTCGGTCCAGCTTGTTACTGACCAAACATCAGCAGACACGCCCCACTCCTCCAAAATCTCCTGTGCTTCTATGGCCCAGGGGAGCCCGACACCAGAGGCCAAGATGTTCGCTTTGTGGCCTGGATGTTGGTTTTGATTGATTTGATGAATTCCCCTGACAATTCCGTCAATGTCAACGCCTTCTGGTTCAGCAGGCTGAAGCATTGGCTCGTTATAAACGGTGATGTAGTACATGACATTCGGGTCTTCGTGCTGGCCGCCATACATGCGTTCAATACCGCTTCTGACGATGTGAGCTACCTCATAACCGTAAGCCGGGTCATAGCTCACTACTGCAGGGTTGGTGCTGGCCAAAACAGGGGAGTGGCCATCGGCGTGCTGAAGGCCCTCACCGGTGAGAGTTGTTCTTCCAGCCGTTGCACCAATCATGAAGCCCCGAACCATTTGGTCCCCAGCCAGCCAGATTGCATCTGCAGTTCTTTGGAATCCAAACATCGAGTAAAAGACATAGAACGGAATTATCGGTTCACCATGAGTTGCGTAGCTAGAGCCAGCTGCGGTAAAGGCGGCCAGTGATCCAGCCTCGTTGATTCCAGTGTGCAGAATTTGGCCATCGGTCGCTTCTTTATAACTCAGCAGAAGTTCACGGTCTACAGACATGTAATGCTGGCCACGGGGGTTGTAGATTTTCGCGGTCGGGAAAAAGGCGTCCATACCGAAGGTCCTAGCTTCGTCCGGAATAATCATTGAGATTCTTGGCCCGGTGTCCTCTGAGCGCAGCAGGTCCTTGAGCATTCTCACAAACGCCATAGTGGTGGCGATTTCCTGATTACCCGAACCCTTCCGAGGCGCATCGTAAGCTTTTTCTTCTGGGAGCTTGAAGTCAATATATTTGCTGCTTCTCTCGGGTAGGTAACCTCCCAGTTCGCGGCGGCGGTCATGCATATACTGAATTTCTGGTGCATCTGGGCCCGGGTGGTAATAAGGGGGCTGGTAGGGATCGGCCTCTAGCTGAGCATCAGTTATCGGAACTCGCATTTCGTCCCGGAACCCCTTCAAGTTATCCAGAGTCAACTTCTTCATTTGGTGGGTTGCGTTACGACCCTCGAAGCTTTTGCCCAAACCATAACCCTTGACAGTTTTGGTAATGATCACGGTTGGCTGGCCCTTGTGATTAACTGCAGCGTTGTAGGCGGCATAGATCTTGTTGTAATCGTGCCCACCTCTCTTCAGGCCCCAGATTTGGTCATCCGACATGCCTTCGACCAGCGCAGCTGTCCTAGGGTCGCGCCCAAAGAAGTTCTCTCGAATGAACCCACCAGATTCTGCCTTATAGGTCTGGTAGTCACCATCAGGGGTCTTGTTCATAAGATCAACCAGCGCACCATCCTGGTCTTGGTTTAGCAGGTCATCCCACTCTCGGCCCCAAATCACCTTTATTACGTTCCAGCCTGCACCCCTGAAGAAACTTTCAAGTTCTTGAATAATTTTTCCGTTGCCTCGGACGGGACCGTCGAGTCGCTGAAGATTTGCATTGACGACGAAGGTCAAGTTGTCTAAGCCATCGTTTGCCGCCAGTTGAAGCGCGCCACGGCTCTCTACTTCGTCGAGTTCGCCATCGCCGAGGAATGCCCAAACGTGCTGCTGGCTGGTGTCCTTGAATCCGCGACCCTGCAGGTATCGATTGAACTGAGCCTGGTAGATGGCATTGATTGGACCAAGACCCATCGAAACGGTCGGGAACTGCCAAAAGTCCGGCAGTTGTCGTGGGTGTGGATAAGAGGGCAGTCCGCCAGCTGGTTGTGATTTTTCCTGCCTGAAAGCATCCATCTGTTGGCTGCTAATACGGTCTTCTAAAAAGCCCCTGGCATATGGACCGGGAGAGGCGTGGCCTTGGATAAATATCTGGTCAGCGCCAGCTTCATGGTCGTGGCCTTTGAAAAAGTGGTTAAAGCCGACTTCGTAGAGCGAGGCGCTAGAGGCGAAAGAGGATATGTGACCACCAACGGCGATTCCGGGTCGCTGGGCTCGGTGAACCATGATTGCTGCGTTCCAGCGCATCCAAGCGCGATATGTGCGTTCAATCTGCTCATCGCCTGGAAACTTTGGCTCATCTTCAGGAGAGATCGTGTTGATGTAGTCAGTGGTAGGTACCAGGGGAACGTTGAGTTGTAAATCGTGCGAGCGCCTAAGCAGCGATTGCATTATTTCTCTGGCGCGGCCACGGCCTTGACTTTTAGCAAGTGCATCAAGAGACTCAAGCCACTCGCTGGTCTCTTGCGGGTCTTGGTCTTGAGTCGGCGGGGTAAATGCATCCTGATTGTTGAAAGACAACGGAGCCTCTTTTCGTGGCTTGTTTATGGCGTGCTCTTGTGTGAGCGTCTAAAGTCTACCTATCAGAACAAATTTTTTGGTGGACAGCCCCTCCAAACAAACATAGGGAGTTATATGTCATTGTCAGTCGGAGAAAAGGCTCCAAACTTTACGCTGGTAAACCAACACGGTGAAGAGGTGTCCCTTGCCGATTACGCCGGCAAAAAGGCCGTGGTTCTGGTCTTTTACCCGCTTTCCTTCTCCGGCACTTGTACCGGCGAGCTATGTGAGATTAGAGACAATCTCTCGCTATTTGAGTCGGCAGATGTCGCACTTTTGGCAGTGTCTGTAGATTCAAAATTTACGCAAGCAAAATTCGCTGAAGATCAGGGCTATTCCTTCGATCTACTTGCTGATTTCTGGCCTCATGGTGCAGTTACATCGCTCTACGACGTATTTCTGGAAGAAAAGGGCCACGGGACAAGGGGAACCTTCGTCATAAATACTGAGGGCACACTGGTCGCCAAGTTCATTACTTCTCCCGGCGAGCCTAGAGACCTCAATTCATACAAAAAAGCACTCGAACTTCTGTAGCAAAGAAAAAGTAGTATGATTTCGCGAGGGGCCTTTAGCTCAGTTGGTAGAGCGCCACGTTTACACCGTGGATGTCATCGGTTCGAGCCCGGTAGGGCCCACTCGAACGGCTTAGTTGCCATAAACCCGGCATTCCGAGCCAAGACCTGATTGGCTAAAGCTATGGAAAAACTCTCCACGCTGATTGACCATTTCAACCGGGTCTGGCCCGAGAGTGGGACCGAGTCTTGGGATCACCCCGGCCTAATGCTGGGCAGTCCGGCCCAGCAAGTCTCCAGGTGTCTTTTAGTTGTAGACGTGACATTGGAAAACCTCAAACAGGCCAAAGAAATGGGCGCGGAGCTAATTATTAGTCACCACCCACTTTTTCTACACGGTGTTCACGAACTCTCAGAGTCGACCCCAAAAGGAACGATTTCGGCGTTCGCCGCACGAAATGGAATCGCTGTGTATGCAGCACACACAAACGCTGATTTTGTCATCGGCGGAGTCACAGAGTCGCTTGCCGCAGCGCTCAGGCTGAAAATTAGTGGCCACCTCGATCCGATCTTGCGCCAGGGCGCTATTGGGAAGCTGGAGGAGCCTATGACCTTATTGGACTTCGCAAGATTTGTAGCTCGAGTTCTTCCATCTGTCGCTCAGGGAATTAAGGTGGCAGGAGATTCCGACAGAACTATTTCAAACGTCGGGTTGGTAGCCGGAGCTGGCGATAGCTTTCTGGACCAGGCTCTGGCCCAAGAGATCGATCTTTTCATCACCTCAGACCTTCGCCACCATAGATCACTGGATTTCATCGAGGCATCAAAGTTGTCTAACGGTCCGGCACTTATGGACCTCTCGCATTGGGCTGCGGAGTGGCTCTGGCTAGAAAAAGCGCAGCATGATTTAGCGATTGCATTACCTTCAATAAAATTTGAAGTCAGTGATATTTCAACAGACCCCTGGGACTTCGTGGTGATGCAATGAAAATCGACAGCAATCAACTTCCTGAACTAATTCGACTCCAACAGCTATTAGTTGAAGCCACCAAGCTTGACACTAGGATTCGCCAGCTTCAAACCGGTGAGTCTGCTGAGGCAATCCGAGTGGTGCTACTCGAGCAAAGCGCTAAGGCAAGTCAAATGCTTGCGGACCATGAAGAAGTCGAGCGGGATGTTAGGCGAGCTGAGGCCGACCTTGAGCTGGTTGAAAATCGAATTTCAAAGGATAAACAGCGACTGGCAGTGTCCTCAGACTCGAAAGTTATTACTGGAATCCAGCACGAACTTGAGTCGCTGGCAAAGCGTCAAGGTGAACTGGAAGAAGCACAACTTATCTTGATGGAGAGCATCGATCAATCAAATCTCGAGCAGGAAGCGATTCAGCTCGAGCGTAAGAGGCTGCAGGCTGAGCTCAGCGCCGCTACTGAAAGTGCCGCGCTGGACATCGCAAATCTGTCAACCGAATTGTCCACAGTCAACGGGGAAATGGCTGAGATTCGTAAAGCTGTGAGCGCCGAATTAGTGGAGTTGTTTGACAAAATTCGCGTCCGTGGGACGGCTGTAGGAAAACTGAAGGACTCGACTTGCGGGGCCTGCAACATGAACCTAACCTCTACCGCAGTTGGTCAGCTCAGCGCTGTGCCAAATGATGAACTAGCAAGGTGCCCCGAGTGCAGTGCAATTCTGGTTAGATGATGGTTTTTGTATATTGCGACGGTGCCTCTAGGGGCAACCCTGGACCAGCATCATATGGAGTTCACATCGAAGATGCTAACGGTCAAATAATTGCAGATTTTGGCGAGAGCCTAGGCGATCAAACCAATAATTTTGCCGAGTACCAGGGCGTTATTGCCGCTCTCAGATACCTAACCGCGACAGAACACCGAAATGTGACTATAAGGCTGGATTCCAAGCTGGTTGTTGAGCAGCTAAGTGGCCGCTGGAAGGTCAAGAGTCCGGAGATAAGAGAACTCGTGGCCGAAGCCAGTGAACTGCTTGGGGCCTTCGATGCAAAGCTCGAATGGATCCCAAGAGAGCAGAACTCAATTGCAGATTCGCTTGCGAATAGGGCCCTAGACCAGGGTGATTTTCAGACTGTCGAAGCCTCGCTACCACTTTCAGCAATACAACCACGAAGCATTAGGGCACCGCGCCAGACTGTAGAGCCAACAACTCTCGTTGTTATTCGCCACGGCAGCACCGGAAGTACTGAAGCAAACCTGATTTCTGGTGGCGATGGAGATGATCCTGCCCTCAGTAAGCTCGGGGAACAGGAGGCTGCAAAGGCCGCGTCGGCGGTTGCCGGCTTGCTTGATTTCTATCAGCTTCCGCCGGTCAGCCGAATCGTGCATTCACCAATGGTTAGGACCAGCCAAACAGCAACCGCCCTTGTAGACACACTTGGCGTTAGCGCCGAAAGCGATGCGAGATTAAAGGAAATTGGCTTTGGGGATTGGGAGGGGCTCTCCATGACCGAGCTTGAAGTGGACTCGAGTAGCTCAATTTCCAGCTGGAGGAATTCTGTTACCTCAAAGCCTCCCAATGGGGAATCTATCCAGGAGCTGGAGGCCAGAGTAACTCGGGTTGCCTCCGAGCTGATTTCTAGCTCCCAGGGCCGAACTGTGGCGATAATCACACACATGATGCCAACGCGGGCAATTGCAAAGTTGGCTCAGAAATCAAATGATGTCTCACACTGGAACATCAATTTTGCGCCCTGCGGCATAAGCATTTACAGGTTTTATGGCACCGAATATGCAGAGGCATTCTGCATCAATTCTTGCGGGCACCTAATTCATCGTTAGGCTTAGTCAGCGAGATGGGTTGGCCAGACGGTCGCGGCATTGCCGAGGAACGTCCGGGCTCCGAATAGCACAGTGGTGGGTAACACCCACCTGAGGTAACTCAAGAGAACAGTGCAACAGAAAGTAAACCGCCTCCCTCCGGGGAGGTAAGGGTGAAACGGTGGTGTAAGAGACCACCAGCGAGTCAGGTGACTGATTCGGCTAGGTAAACCTCACTGGGAGCAAGACCAAGCAGAAGGCGTTTTGAGAACAGCTAGTTCAAGCCTTTGGGTAGGTTGCTAGAGCCACCGAGCAATTTGTGGCCGAGATAGATGGCCGTCAGTGCTTCGGCACTACAGAACCCGGCGTATCGGCCGACCCATCTCGCACTTCTAACGTTTTATGGCGCCCAGTGCAGCTCCGATAATTCCAGCTGAGTTTTTGGTCATCGCGGCCACAACCGGGGTTTCTAGATTCAGCAGGGGCAAAAACTCCGCGTGGTCTTTGCTGACACCGCCGCCGATGATAAAGAGATCCGGGCTGAAAATTTTCTCTACGTGCTGGTAAAAAACATCGAGTCTTTTTGCCCACTGCTGGTAACTTAGGTTTTCCCGCTCAAGTGCCGCACTGGAGGCATAGGTCTCAATGTTCATTACATTTCCGATATCCAAGTGACCGAGTTCAGAGTTCGGAACCAAGACCTGGTCATAGAAAATGGCGGAACCGATTCCGGTTCCCAGTGTGGTCATTATTACCAATCCTGCTTGATCTTTTCCTGCGCCAAATTCCATTTCAGCCAGCCCCGCCGCATCAGCATCATTCAAGACCTTTATTTCTTGGCCTAGAACCTTGGAGAACAGCTGCTCGGCATTCAAGTTGATCCAGTCATCGCTTACATTGGCAGCCGAGACTGTGACACCGCGCCTCACTACTGCTGGAAAGCAGATGCCAATCGGTAGGCGATGCTCCTCATCCAGTGCCGTAGCAAGCGATTTGCATATTTCCGCTATTTCGTTCGGATTACCAGCATCTGGGGTGGAGATTCTAATTCGGTCAGAATGTAGTTCACCTCGATCTAGGTTTACTACCGCAGCCTTTATGCCGCTGCCTCCAATGTCGATTCCTATTGCCAGTCTCATAATCTAGGTCACCGTCAAAATCTCAGGGCCGGTCTCAGTAATCAAAATGGTGTGCTCAAACTGAGCCGAGAATTTCTTGTCCTTTGTAGTCACAGTCCAGCCATCGTCCCACATTTCCCAGTCCTGAGAGCCGAGCGTCAGCATCGGCTCAACTGTGAACACCATTCCCGGTTCGATCAAGTCCTTATACATAGGTTCGTCGTAGTGTGGAATTATCAGGCCTGTGTGAAAGCTTGTGCCGACTCCGTGGCCCGTGAAATCCCTCACGACACCGTAGCCAAAGCGCTTGGCATAGGACTCAATGGCACGTCCTATTATGTTGACTTCTCTACCGGGTTGAGCAGCCTTTATGCCTCGCATCATCGCCTCGCGGGTTCGTTCAACCAATAACCGCTGGTCCTCCGTGGCTTGGCCAATCAGCACGGTTCCGTTCGTGTCACCGTGGACGCCATTCAGGTAGGCACTGATGTCTATGTTGACAAGATCCCCATCCTGCAAAATCGTGTCATCTGGGATGCCATGGCAAATAACCTCATTTAGTGATGAGCAAAGCGACTTTGGGAAGCCGCGATAACCCAGAGTTGATGGGTAGGCACCCGCGGAAACCAAAAAGTTGTGACCAATTTCGTCCAGATCATCGGTGGTCATGCCCACCTTGGCGCTGCTGAGCACAAGTTCTAGAGCTTGTGCTGCTAGGTAGCTCGCCGCCCTGATTCGTTGAATTTGCTCTTCATCGTATTTATCGCCGCCAACATGCTTGGTAGGTTCAGGATTACCAACGTACTCGGGCTTGATGATTGTTTCGGGAACGATTCGCCTCGGAGATACTTTTCCAGGGGTTAGTGAATAGTCGGTGGCCTTGGGCATACTAGGAGTCTATTTTCCAATTGGGTGTTAGGTGGGCAGATTGACCGAGAAGACTGAATTTTGGTTCAATATTCGAACCAATCAGGTTGAAGTGGGGCCACAATCCATTTCTTTGGATCGAATCGGTCCTTTTGAGACTGCTGAAGCCGCTAGTAACGGCCCGAGCCTAATCAGCCAAAGAGCAAGACAGCTCAGGGAAGAAGACGAGAGGGACTGGGAGGACTAAAAACTCTGCTCAGAGCTGGGGAAATCGCCCGCGATGACATCATTTCGGTAGGCCGATGCTGCCTGACTCAATTGCTGCCGGAGCGATAAATAGCTTTTGGCAAAACTGGGTGTTTTGGCGCTGAGACCTGCAAAATCTTGCCAGACCAAAATTTGCGCGTCACAGCCAGAGCCAGCCCCGATGCCTATGGTGGGTATTCGCAGCTTCCCGGATATCGCGTTGGCAAGGGCTGCCGGAACCATTTCTAGGACTATCGCAAAAGCCCCGGCTTCCTCGATGTCTAAGCACTCTTTGGTTATTCTCAATGCGTCTTCGTCGCTACGGCCTTGAACCTTGAAGCCAGAAAGAGCGTGGACGGTTTGCGGCGTAAACCCAACATGACCCATCACTGGGATGCCATTGTCGACCAGGGTGGAGATCTGTGCCAATTTGGCGCCTTCAAGCTTCACTGCAGCCGCCCCAGTTTGCTTCATAACATGGATTGAATTCTCTAGCGCCTGATCTGGTCCAAGTTCGTAGCTTCCAAAAGGAAGGTCCATTACCACCAAAGAGTTTTTTGCTGATCGTGCGACAGCTCTGCCAAAGGGGATCATCTCATCGAGGCTTATGGGAGCAGTGCCAGCATTTGCCAGCACGTTATCGCTTGCTGAGTCTCCAACCAAGAGAACCTCGATACCGGCCTCGTCGAAAATGGTAGCGGTGTGCATGTCGTAGCTGGTAAGTGCCGCGAACCTCTTGCCCTCAGATTTCAGTTGCTGCAGTGTGCCCGTGCGAATTTTCATAGTTTTCTAAATCTAGTGGTCAGGGGAATCCGACGACCTGTTCCAAAAGATACCGCCGTAGTTTTTGTTCCAATAGCCCCCTGGGATCTCTTCCATTCTGAGGCCCGGATCAAGCCTTCAATCCTCTCAACTTCGAGCGCATTGAAACCTGATGCGACAACTTTTTCAATGGTTGCGCTGTCCTCAATTAGCAGCCTAAGTATTTGATCCAACACTCCATAGTCCGGGAGCGAGTCAGAATCAACCTGGCCCGGCCTAAGTTCGGCACTGGGGGGTTTGTCTATTGAACCAATGGGGATGAGTGGGTAGTCACCGGTGTGGTTATGCCATCTCGCCAATTCCCAAACATCAGTTTTGAAGACGTCCTTTATTGGCGCAAAACCGCCTGCTGCATCCCCGTACATTGTTGAGTAGCCAACGGCAATTTCAGACTTATTGCCCGTGGACAACAAAAGTGCGCCTTCGGTATTGGAGATTCCCATGAGAAATACAGCTCTAATTCTGGCCTGCAGATTCTCTGCCGCCAAAGGGCTAAATTCCATTGTCTCTTCGAAGGCCCTATGGGCCTTTTCAATAGGCAACACTCGGTAGTCAAGCTCAAAGTTCTTTGCAAGCTCTTCAGCATCAGAAAGTGAATGATCTGATGAATACCTTGAGGGAAGTGCCACCCCGATAACATTCTCTGAGCCAATTGCCTCGCAGGCGAGAGCTGCGCATACCGCTGAGTCAATTCCACCGCTCAGACCTAAGACAATGGAATGCTGGCCTGTCTTTAGGCAGTATTGGCGAAGTCCCTCAACCAACACTGACCACAGCACTGCTTTTTCACTCTGCTGAGTTTGTAGCAAGTCAGCTTGTTGAGTCAGGTAAACACCTTGCTCAAATGGGGCGTGGAAGATCTCGCTACCTGTGGAATCTAGATAGAAGCTTCTGCCATCGAAGACCAGCTCGTCCTGAGCTCCAGAGAGGTTAGCGTATGCAAGGTCAAACCCCCGCTGGAACTGCTTTGCAGCATCTATACGTTCACGCTGCTTGCTGCGCGTATAGGGAGATCCATTCAGCACAGCCAGAAGTTCTACGCCCTTATCCTGAAGGGCTTGGGACCGCTTCGCATCTTTGACCCAGATGTCCTCGCAGATCGCCACAGCACATAATCTCCCCTTGACGCTGAAGGTCAGCTCTTCATGGCCGGGGACGAAGTTTCGCCAGTCATCGAACACGTCGTAGTTCGGGAGAGTTTGCTTGTGATATGTTCCAATCAGCTCGCCATTTGAAATAACGCTGGCAGAGTTGTGAGCTATCGCCAAAGATGACTGAGCCGTTGCCTTGGATGCCGCAGCGGGGCTGATGTGTCCAACCACAAAAACCAAATTGCTGTAAGTCTGTTCACCAGTGGCAGCGATAAGTTTTTTGAGAGCAGTCATCGAGCTCTCGATGATGTCAGCTCTGTAACTTAGGTCGCCCATGGGATAACCCGAAAGCGCGAGTTCGCCAGTAATTAATACATCTGCCCTATCGGCAACCTCTGATGCCGCGCTCAGTATTAGTTCAAGGTTGTGTTCGACATCCCCGACCACCGGGTTTGTCTGAGCAAAAGCAACATTTAGGACACTCACAACCGATAGCCTATTAGAAGCGTGAGGAGGCTTTATGGACAAGCAGCAAGAGTTTGTGTTGAGGACAATAGAAGAACGGGGAGTTAAGTTCGTTCGACTATGGTTCACCGACGTTGCCGGAACTCTAAAATCGGTCGCTGTCGCCCCCGCCGAGATTGAAGGAGCCTTTGCAGAAGGCATTGGATTTGACGGTTCTTCTATCGAAGGACTTGCAAGAAATTCCGAGGCTGACATGTTGGCAATACCGGATCCCGCTACATTCCAAATCTTGCCGTGGCGAGGCACCGTAGATCCCGCAGCTCGGATGTTTTGCGATATTGCAACTCCGGACGGACAGCCCGCTGGAGCAGATCCCCGGAACGTTCTTCGAAAAACACTGGATAAGGCTGCTGCCATGGGTTTCAGCTTCTATGTCCACCCAGAAATTGAGTTCTACCTGCTGAAGTCCAGTTCCGTGGACGAACAGGGAAATCCTGTTCCGGTTGATAATGCCGGATACTTTGATAACGTGCCAGGTGGCACGGCGCACGATTTCCGCCGCAGAGCCGTAACAATGCTTGAGCAGTTGGGTATATCTGTCGAATTTTCACACCACGAAGGCGGGCCGGGACAAAACGAGATTGATTTGCGATACGCAGATGCACTCTCAATGGCTGACAACATAATGACCTTCAAAACGGTGGTGAAAGAGGTTGCCATCGAGCAGGGTGTTTACGCGACCTTCATGCCAAAGCCTTTCACCAACGAGCCTGGTTCGGGCATGCACACACACTTCTCACTTTTTGAAGGCGATAAGAATGCGTTTTTCGATCCGGCGGCAAAGTATCACTTGTCCATTACTGCAAGGCAGTTCATGGCAGGAGTCCTAAAGCATGCTCCTGAAATTACTCTCGTTACCAACCAGTATGTCAACAGCTATAAGAGGCTCTGGGGTGGTGGTGAGGCACCGAGCTACGTTAGCTGGGGCCACAATAATCGAAGCGCTCTGGTTAGAGTGCCGCTGCATAAGCCGGAGAAGTCACAGAGCACCAGAATTGAATACCGTGCAATGGACGCGGCTGCCAACCCCTATCTTGCCTACTCACTGCTATTAGCGGCTGGCCTCAAGGGCATCGAAGAGGAGTACCAATTACCCGATGAGATCGAGCAGGATGTCTGGGCGCTTTCCCACATGGAACGTAAGGCCTTGAACATCGAAGCACTTCCTCAATCACTAGATCATGCGATCAAGAAGCTTGAAGATTCTGAGCTTGCAGCTGAAGTTCTTGGAGAGTCAGTGTTTAATTTCGTGCTAGCCAATAAAAGAAATGAATGGGCTGATTACCGCTCACAGGTAACCCCCTATGAGATAGAACAAAATCTAAAAACCCTCTAAATGTCGCGTTCACACGAGGTCTCGCTCAGCCAAATGGCAAAACTGGGCTTTGAGGAACTTACTCAAGCTAGAGCCAATTTGTCGACACTTCAGCTAAATGATGAGCTTGACCTAGAAAAGCTACTTGCGGTGCTTCCCAAGACCGCATCGCCTGACAGGGTGCTAATTCATCTCATCAACTTGATTGAGCGACACTCTGACAGGGCCTTGACCCTTGTCCAGGATGGGGCGAAGCTGCACAGGCTGTGCATGGTGCTGGGTGCTTCCGATGGTTTGGCGGACTACCTTCTAAGGGATGAAAGCAGTCTGGATGTTTTTAGCGCCGCCTCAAGCTTTCCCAAGAGTTTCAAGCTAAGTGAGAAAAACAGGACAAGCCTGAGACTTTCCTACAGGCGTTGTCTACTCCAGGTAGCTGACCGGGATTTGTCGACATTATCGCCGACAGCAATCGTAGAGAATGTCAGTCACTCGCTATCCAAGCTTGCTGATGCTGCGCTGGAGGCCGGTTTGCAAGTGGCCCGCAAAGAACTTATTGCGGAGGGCCGCATCTCTGCTGCTGATTCCAGTAGCACGCTGCTCTCAGTGATTTCAATGGGAAAAACAGGCGCGCAGGAGCTGAACTACGTAAGCGACGTGGATGTCATCTATGTGGCGCAAGGTCAACAAGAAAACTTCTTAGAGATTGCTACAAAAATCGCGCAGCGACTTGCTTTGGTTATCAATGAAGCAGCTCCAGAGCCCGGACTCTGGGAGGTCGATGCAAACCTAAGGCCCGAGGGCAAGTCCGGAGCTCTAGTCAGAACAGTTCAGGCTCATAAAGCTCACTTTGAAAAGTGGGCGGAGCCATGGGAGTTCCAGGCGCTCTTGAAAGCAAGAACCTCGGCCGGTGACAGCGACCTCGGCTTGGAATACCTAGAGCAAGTACAGAGCTTGATATGGGGGCCGCGTAAGAGGTCGAGTTTGGTGCACGATGCAAGGGCCATGCGCAAAAGGGTAATTGCCAATCTGGCCCATGAAGATCGTGAGATCAACGTTAAGTTGAGTCGCGGTGGGCTAAGAGACGTTGAATTTACAGTTCAATTACTGCAACTTGTGCACGGAGTTGCTGATGAGAGCCTGAGGGTTGCCGGCACTTTTGAAGCGATTAACCGCCTAATGTCAGCTGGACTACTTGGTCGCGACGACTCATCGAATTTGGCCCAGTACTACCGAACACTCAGGGCAATTGAGCATCGAATTCAACTAACTAAGCTCAGGCGCAGTCACGTTCTCAGCGAGGACAAAATTGATCTGAGAAGGGTTGCACGAGGTCTAGATCCGGCCAGTAGTCCGGAAGCACTGATGTCTACCTGGCAGCAGATCAGGTTGGAAGTGGGAGTGCTTCACGACGCAATTTTCTACCGCCCTCTTTTATTGGTAGCCGCTGAAATGACATCTGGGGAGGTCCGGCTATCGGAGACTGAGCTGGTCAACAGGCTTAGCTCGCTGGGCTTCACTGACCCGGCAGGAGCTAAGAGGCACCTCGATGCTCTAACCGGCGGTGTTTCTAGAAGATCCGTAATTCAGCGGACGCTCTTGCCAGTACTGATTCGCTGGATGGCTGATGGTACAAACCCAGATGCCGCCTTGCTGAGTTTTCGAAGGCTTAGTGAGCTGTTGGGGGAGAGTCACTGGTTCCTCAAGATGCTGCGGGATTCCTCTGGTGCGGCAGAGCGACTGATGAAGGCACTCTCTTCTTCAAAATACATCGCGCGCCTACTGGAATATACGCCCGAATCAACATCCTGGTTCGCTGAAGAGTCCAGCCTCCAACCTCCATCGGCGGAGCAACTGGGCATGGAAATCGAAGCTTTACTAAAGCGCAATCGGGATTCCACTAAAGTGGCCGATGCACTTCGGCACATTCGACGGCGTGAAACCCTAAGGGTCGCGATTGGTGCTGTCCTCGGGACTCTTACACTGTCTGAAATCTCGAAAGCTTTAACGGAGATAACCGACGTGTACCTAAACGCCATGGTCAAAGTTGCAAAGCACGCCACATCAACGGAGTTGGATTTTGGAATCGTAGCTATGGGCCGCTATGGCGGAGGTGAACTTGGTTTTGGTTCAGACGCCGATGTCATGTTCGTCTACATATCCGATGATGAGCAAGCTCAGCCAATGGCAGAGAAGCTAGCGGCCACTTTGCTCACTCTGGTTGCAGATTCCATTCTAAATTTTGAACTGGATCTCGATTTACGACCCGAAGGAAAAAATGGCCCAAGGGTAAAGTCGCTTGCCGCCTACCGTGGCTATTATGAAAAGTGGGCCGAAACTTGGGAGCTGCAAGCCCTCCTTAGGGCAAGACTTGTCTCAGGAAGTGTTGGGTTGCAGGGTGAATTTTTGGCACTGATCGATCCCTATCGGTATCTAGAGGATGTCACTCAAAAGCAGCTTACTGAAATTCGCCTTGTGAAGGCTCGCGTTGAAAATGAGCGCATTCCAGCCGGTGTTGCCCCGAACAGGCACTTAAAACTTGGTCCGGGGGGTCTAAGTGATGTGGAGTGGCTGGTACAGGTTATGCAGCTGCGCTTTGCATTTCAGCACGAAGGCTTAAAATCTGTTTCTACCTTGGGGCCACTAAATTCCTTAGCTAAATTCAAGCTGATTTCCGACCAGGACGTAGCTACTCTCGAGGAAGCCTGGATAATCGCGAGCCGAATTAGAAGTGCACTGGTGCTTGCCAATGACAAATCTTCAGACGTGCTCCCGGTTGACAGGTCCCAGTTGGAAGCTGTCGCAAGAATTTTGGAGTACAGGCCCGGCTCGGCTGGACAGCTTGAGGAGGATTACCTCGTTGCCACCCGCAGGTCCCGCGCTGTTTTTGAGCGTCTCTTCACAGCATAAAAAAACCGGGTAACTATTTCTAGTCACCCGGTTTTTTACTTTGTAAGTTTTAGACTCCGTAATACAGCTCGAACTCGTATGGGTGAGGTCGCTGAGCCATTGGCTTCAACTCCTTTTCACGCTTATAGTCGATCCAGTTTTCGATGAAGTCCTTTGTGAAGACGTCACCTTCCATTAGGTAATCGTGGTCAGCCTCGAGCGCTTTTAGCACCGATTCAAGGTCTCCCGGCACCTGTGGTATGGATTTTGCTTCCTCTGGAGGAAGCTCGTATAGATCTTTGTCCACTGGCTCGTGCGGTTCAATTCTGTTCTTGATTCCATCTAGGCCAGCCATCATCATTGCTGAAAATGCTAGGTAAGGATTGCCGGATGAATCTGGTGCTCTGAACTCAATGCGCTTTGCCTTGGGGTTTGAACCGGTCATTGGGATTCTGATTGCTGCTGATCTGTTGCCTGCCGAGTAGACAAGGTTCACAGGCGCTTCAAATCCCGGTACCAGTCTGTGGTACGAGTTGATTGAGGGGTTGGTGAAGGCGAGCAAGCTTGGCGCGTGCTTCAGTAGACCACCGATGTACCAGCGGGCTAGGTCTGAAAGTGATCCGTATCCTGACTCGTCATAAAACAGCGGCTTGCCGTCTTTCCAGAGCGACTGGTGGACATGCATCCCAGATCCGTTGTCGTTGAAAAGTGGCTTCGGCATAAATGTCGCTGTTTTACCGTACTGATTTGCAACGTTCTTGACGATGTACTTGAACTTCAGAAGGTCGTCTGCCGACTGGACAAGAGTGTCAAAGCGATAGTTGATCTCGCACTGCCCTGCGGTTCCGACCTCGTGGTGGCTTCTTTCGACATTAAGTCCCGACGCCTCAAGTTCCAACACAATTGCATCTCGAATGTCCGCGAGGTGGTCAACGGGGGAGACCGGGAAATAACCGCCCTTATAGGGAGTCTTGTTTCCCAGGTTGCCGCCATCTTCTTTACGAGCCGAATTCCAGGATCCTTCTATCGAATCCACGATGTGGAAAGCGGTATTGGACTTGGTCTCGTACCTGACATCGTCAAAAATGAAGAACTCTGCTTCTGGAGCGAAGAATGCTGTGTCTGCGATGCCAGTTGACTGCAGGTAGCGCTCTGCCTTGTGAGCAACCTGGCGTGGGTCACGGTGATACAGCTCGCCGTTCCTGGGGTTGTAGATGTCAAAGTTGATAATCAGCGTCTTTTCGACCCTAAACGGGTCCTCCCAGGCGGAAGTCACGTCTGGAATCAATTGCATGTCGGATTCGTGGATAGATGCGAAGCCTCGGATTGACGATGCGTCAAATAGTTGACCATTGGCAAAAAAGTCTTCGTCAATCTGTGAAACCGGAAGATTAAAGTGTTGCTGCACACCTGGCATGTCAGTAAAGCGAACGTCAACGAATTTTATGTCGTTGTCCTTGATGTACTGCAGTGCCTCCGACGCTGTCTTGAACATTGAGGAACCTCTCTAGGGGAATTGGTTTGATAACTAAGTTTATAAACTACGGTGCAAATGTTTCAGGAATGTTAAAACTTGCGCTTTGGCGCACGAACTTTATTTGGGTCAATTCCCTTGGGTATGGGAGCAGATGCCTGAGCACCGAGAGCGTCAAGCCTGTTAGCAACAGCTGTCACCTCACCGCGCCTCAGAGATTTAGGAAGTTTATAGACGTGCTTCAACAAGCGGTAAAGCCTGACTCCAGAGTCATCGACCGTGACTCGTACTTTGTGAACGGCAGCTCCCGGCACCGCACGGGACGCTTTCTTTGACTCGTCATCTAACATTTGTTGCACTCTGGCTGAGGATCCCTCTGCTATCAAGACGACGCCAGGCTTCCCAATCATGCGGTAAACCGCCTCTCGCGAACGTGGGTTAACGGCAATTGGCATTGAGGATGTGCGCCATCCCCTGCGAATTTGAGAGTCCAGGACGGCTCCTACTGCTCCGGCCTGGCCTTCAATTTTCGTGTAAGCATTCTTCTCGGCCTTCTTGCTCATCACGATCATTGCCAGAAGAACACCGGTTATGAAACCGGAGATTATCCAGAGCACCAGCGTGAAGACACTGCCTCCTCCTGTGAAGAAGCCGATGCCGAGACCGCCACCGATAGAAAGAAGCAGCACCAATACTGCTAGCCAAACTGATGACGGGTCTGATTTTGCAGTCAGTTTATAGACGCGCCAAAGTTGTCGAAATCGTCCCTCGGGTTTATTTTTCTTAGCCATTTTCCTAGCTTACTTAAGCAACAGCACTGGCTTGTGCAAACTCAAGTTTGTCTGCCAAGTGTTGCAGTTGAGGTGGAATGTCACGGCCCTTGGCCATCATTGATTTCGCCCAGAGTCTGCCGGCTCGGTAGCTTGAGCGAACCAATGGACCAGCAAGCACACCTAGGTAACCAATTTCTTCCGCTGCCTGAGCTAACTCAACAAACTCTTGAGGCTTTACCCAGCGCTCCACAGGGTGGTGTCTAGGGGAGGGTCTCAGATATTGGGTGATTGTAATTATGTCGGTACCGGCATCGTGAAGGTCCTGCAGGGCTTGGAGAACCTCGGATATTTCTTCTCCCATGCCAAGGATCAAGTTGGACTTAGTTACCATGCCAGCTTTTCGCCCTTGGCTCAGGACGTCTAGAGATCTCTCATAGGTGAAAGCCGGACGAATGCGCTTAAAAATACGCGGAACTGTCTCAACGTTATGGGCAAAAACCTCGGGCTTTGCGTCAAATATTTTTTGCAATAGTTCAGGTCGACCTGAGAAGTCAGGAATCAGAATCTCGACTCCAGTTCCCGGCGATTGCTTGTGAATTTGCCGAATGGTCTCGGCGTAGAGCCAGGCACCTTCGTCTGGCAGATCGTCCCGTGCCACTCCAGTAACTGTCGCGTAGCGCAGGTCCATCTGCACTACCGAGTCGCCGACTCTGCGGGGTTCATCTGCGTCGAAGGCTGCCGGCTTTCCGGTGTCAATCTGGCAAAAATCACACCTTCGCGTGCACTGGCTACCTCCGATTAGGAAGGTGGCCTCTTTGTCTTCCCAGCATTCAAAAATGTTTGGGCAGCCGGCCTCCTGGCAGACGGTGTGAAGTTCTTTTTCCTTTACCAGGCTCTGAAGTTTTTGATACTCCGGACCCATCTTGGCAGTCGTTCTAATCCACTCCGGCTTGCGCTCTATGGGAACTGTGCTGTTTCTGATCTCAAGTCGAAGGAGCTTTCGCTCTGGTTTAGCCTCGGACATTCGGTATTTCTCCCATCTGCTGCTCTATAAGCGTAGCTGCTTGAATCGGGGTTACATCTATTCCAGCGAGTTTCGACAGTGTTGTTGCCCTCGCGTCGTCAATGCCGCATGCAACGATGTGGTCAAAAGGTTCAAGAGAGTTGTTGCAGTTCAGAGCGAAGCCGTGCATCGTGACCTTTTGGCTTACTCGGATTCCAATTGATGCCAGCTTCTCTAGGCCTTGATCGGTCTGAACCCAGACACCGGTTCTACCATCGACTCGTTTACCCTGAACTCCAAAGTGTGAGGCCACGCCAATCAATATCTCTTCCAACCACCTGACGTAGCCAACTACATCTATCGGCTTTGGCAGATGCATGATTGGGTAGCCGACTAATTGCCCCGGTCCATGCCAGGTAATTTTGCCACCCCTGTTGGTTTCTATGAACTCTGAGCCATCGTCTGGCAGTTCGTGCTCTTCTGTTCTCTTGCCTGCCGTGTATACAGATGTGTGCTCCAGGAGAAGAACAGTATTGGTTCTAACCTCGGAGACGACCTCGGCGTGTGTCGCAATCTGAAGAGCCAAGCCTGTTTTGTAATCTACAAAATCCGGATTGAATCCAACTCTTTGGAATTCGGGCATCAGTTATTTCAACTGCTTTCTGGAAGCTTTTTAGATCCCGAGGTTTGACTCGAATTCGCCAGCCTCGAGGCGCTGCTTCACCTGCATCAGGTAACGAGAGGCATCTGCACCATCAATAATTCTGTGGTCGTAGCTAAGTGCTAGGTAGACCATTGAGCGAATCGAAATGGAATCTTGTCCATCCTGGTCTTTCACCACAGCTGCCCTCTTGGTAACCACACCAGTGCCAAGAATTGCTGACTGCGGAAGGAAGACAACGGGCGTATCAAACAGCGCGCCACGACTTCCAGTATTGGTAAGAGTGAAGGTTCCACCAGATAGCTCGTCTGGCTTCAGCTGGTTGTTTCGAGTTCGCTCTGCCATATCAGCAATGACCTGAGACAGCTGCGCAATCGTCATTGAAGAGGCCGACTTTATGACCGGGGTTAAGAGACCTCTTTCGGTGTCCACCGCGAAAGAGATGTTGTCCGTTCCGTGGTAAACGATGTTCGTATCTTCCACAGTCGAGTTGATGACCGGGTTGGCCGCTAGAGCCTCGGCGGCTGCCAAAGTGAAGAAGGGCATAAAGGAAAGCTTTGTTCCAGCAGCCTTTGTGAAATCTGATTGAACGCTCTGTCTAAGATTTGCGACCTTTGTCACATCAACCTCTACAACTGAAGTTAGCTGTGCGCTTGCCTGCATCGAGGCTACGGCTCGTTCCGCTAAAACTTTTCTAAGCCGAGACATTGGGACAGTCGTGCCCATAAGTGGTGACGGTGAGATCGTTGGAGCGCTTGACGCTGTGACGGCTGGACTGGTTAGGTCCTCCTTGCGGATTCGCCCGCCTACTCCGGTGCCTCTAACTGAAGACAGATCTATGTTCATTTCTGCTGCCAATTTACGAACAATCGGAGTGACATAGCTTGGGTCGGAGTCTGAAGGAGGAGTTATTGGGGGAGCCGGGACACTTACTGCCACCGGCGCAGCCGCAGGAGGAGCAACAGGAGCTGGTTCGGCGACAGGAGGAGTAACAGGAGCTGGTGCGGCGACAGGAGGAGCAACAGGAGCTGGTGCAGCAACTGGAGGAGCAACTGGAACGACAGGTTGCTCCGCTACAGGGGCCGCAGGCTCGGCGGAAGGGGTTTCTGCAACTGGAGCTCCAGCACTCTCTCCGATTACTGCAAGAACAGCGCCAACGGCGACCGTTTCGTCTTCTTGGACCATAATTTGCTCAAGAGTTCCTGCGAAGGGAGAAGGGATCTCTGTGTCAACCTTGTCGGTTGATACTTCAACAAGCGGTTCGTCGACAGCCACCGTGTCACCCACATTTTTCAACCAGCGGGTGATCGTACCTTCGGTGACAGATTCACCTAATGCGGGGAGTGTTACTTCGCTCATCTTGGCTACCTAACTAATTCGTTTTCTACTTTAAGCGTGGGCGTGAAGGGGCTTGCCAGCAAGTGCTAAGTGCGCCTCGCCGATTGCCTCGTTCATGGTTGGGTGTGCGTGTATTAGTGGGGCCACATCTTCTGGATAAGCCTCCCAGTTGACAATTAGTTGAGCTTCGCCAACCTGCTCACCTGCTCTGGAGCCAATCATGTGGAAACCAATCACTGGACCATCGACTTCGCGAATCAACTTAATGACACCTGCTGTTCCAAGAATGTTGCTCTTGCCGTTGCCCGCCAGGTTGTACTCGTAAATTGCGACTTTTTCAGCGCCGAACTTCTCTTTTGCCTGAGCCTCTGTCAGTCCAACTGAGGCGATCTCTGGCTCGCAGTAGGTAACTCGAGGAATTCCCATCTCGTCGACTACGACCGGCTTTAGCCCAGCAAGCTCTTCAGCAACGAATATGCCCTGCATGAAACCGCGGTGGGCCAGCTGAAGTCCTGGGACAACATCTCCGACCGCATAGACCCCAGGCAAGTTTGTCTTGAGGCGTTCGTCCGTTAGCACAAAACCGCGGTCCATCTTCACGCCGTGCTCCTCGAACCCGAAGCCAGTTGCGTTTGGTCCACGTCCCACTGCCACTAGCAACATATCCGCATTAACGGCTTCGCCGTTTTCAAGTGTGACTGTTACTCCAGAGTCGGACTGGACGACCTGACTGAACTTATTGCCCAGCTTGAATCCAATACCGCGCTTCTTATAGGCACGCTCTAAACCTTTGCTCATTGCCGGGTCTTCATTCGGAACTAGCCTGTCAAAGCCCTCAATGATTGTTACTTCAGAACCGAATGAGCGCCAAATAGATGCAAATTCAACTCCGATAACTCCGCCGCCAAGGATCGCTACATGAGCTGGGATAGTTTCCATCTGAAGGGCCTGGTCGCTTGTGATGACCCGTCCACCAATTTCAATGCCGAGAGTTTTTGTATTTGACCCAGTGGCCAAAAGAATGTTTTTGCCGGTGTAGACATCGCTACCCACCGTGATCGACAGCGGGCCGGACATGTGTCCCTCACCGGTCACAAAAGTTATGTCCTTGGATCCGACAAGTCCGGTTAGGCCCTTGTAGAGCTTGTCTACGATTGAGTCGCGATACTTATTGACCTGCACCATGTCGATGCTCTGGAACGTAGCGTTGACCCCGTAGTGAGCAGCCTCCTTGGTCGTGTCAGCGACCTCCGCCGAGTGAAGTAGCGCCTTGGTTGGGATGCAGCCTCGGTGCAAACAGGTGCCACCGAGTTTGTCTCGCTCTATAAGTGCTACAGAAAGGCCCAACTGGGCCCCTCTTAGAGCGGCGGCATATCCACCGCTTCCGCTACCCAAAATCACGAGGTCGAAATTATTCTCTGACAAATCTGCTCCAAAAAAAGTGGTGTGTTCTATAACTCTACTACCTAGTTCTTTGCCAATTCATCGGCCATCTGCACAAGCGTTCGGATGGCAACCCCTGAGGCTCCCTTCGGCACTGAGCCGTACGGAGCACCCTCGTTATCGGCCGGGCCTGCGATGTCAATATGCGCCCAGGAGGAGTCTTTGTCGACGAACTCACTCAAGAACCAACCGGCGATTAGCATGCCACCTGCTCGATTTCCAATTTTCACGTTCGCCAAGTCCGCGATGTCTGAATCTAGCAAGGGCCGTAATTCTTCTGGCAATGGCATCCCCCACATCAGTTCGGAAGCGGCTTTAGCGGCTGAGCAGACTAGATTTACAGCCGGACCATGGCCCATAACGCCTGCATAGCGGGTTCCAAGCGCTATTCTCGCGGCGCCGGTGAGCGTCGCGACATCGACAATGTGATCAACCTTCATCTCAGACAAAATAGCCAGACCGTCCGCCATTACAAGGCGGCCTTCAGCATCGGTATTTAGAACCTCCACGGTCTTACCGTTTCGCAGCTTGAGAACATCGCCCGGCCTTGTTGCTCTTCCCGATGGCATGTTTTCAGCCACGCACAAAATCGCTGTTACGGTAACCGCAATGCCCTTTTCTGCGATTGCGAAAATTGCAGCCATGACAGTCGCAGCACCGGCCATGTCATATTTCATGCCAACCATTAAATCCGCAGGCTTTAGTGAGAGGCCACCGGTGTCAAAGGTTATTCCCTTGCCGACGAGTCCTAGATGCTTACCCCCACCGTTGTAGGTGATCTTGATAAGTCTCGGCCCTCGGTCGGATCCAATACCAACTCCAAGAATGCCCCCGCAACGTTCTTGCTCTAGCTTCGCCTCATCCCAAACTTCAACAGTCACTGGAAGGCCAGCACTTTGGGCAACAGCGAGCTCTGCTAGCTTTTCTGGCCATAGGTCATTTGCAGGAGAGTTAATTATTTCTCGGGCCGCAATAATTCTGGACGCCAAGTTCAGGGCAGGAGTGATCTCTAAACCCAACAGTTCTTCATTGACCACCAGTTCTATTTCCTGGAGTGCAACATCGGAGTCTTTGTATTTATTTGGCGTGTCTAATCCAAGCAAGCATCCTTCGGCCGCGGCCATAACTTCGCTTTCGGTGGCGGCCGAAATGTCAATTGAAAGGGCCGGTTTTCTCTTACCAGCACGGCTTGCCGATGCTGCGAATTCGCGGTAGGCAATGTTGTCTCCGACTCCTGTGATGATCAGAATTTTGTCGGCAAGCGGAACCTGTACCGAGCTATCCTGTTTTTTGCTTGCTCCATACTGTCCAATTGCCTCTGAGAGTCCTTCATAATTCATAGCTGTTACGAACCCGGTGTCAGTCAGTGCAAGGGCAACGTGCTTAATGTTTTCGGAAGATGCTGAAACTAAAGTGACTTTTCTCATGGGATAAATCTTAGGTCGATTAGTATCTAAAGAGTGACCAAGCTCTTCGAAGTATCAGCGGATGTTGATTTCCCGCAAGGCCTACCCATGGTTGCTCTAATTACCGGATTCAGTGACGCTGGCGCAACAGTGTCTCAGCTGTCGGATCATTTATTTTCGGAACTTAGTCATGAGAAAGTAATCTCTTTCCATAATGACGAGCTCTTGGATTACCGCTCGAGACGCCCAACATTGTTTTTTGAAAAAGATCATATTCAGTCTTACGAGTCGCCGTCGCTAGCTATTTACCTGGTGAGCGACGAAGCACAACAGCAGTTTCTTCTCCTGGAGGGTTACGAGCCGGACATGAAATGGGAGGGCTTCGCCCTGGCTATGGCTGAGATTGTCAAGAGTTATGCCGTGTCCAGCTTCACTTGGGTGCACTCAATTCCATTCCCCATTCCGCACACACGCCCTGCCGGTGTAACTGTATCCGGCAACAGAGCGGACATGATCGCAAGATTCTCGGAGTGGAAACCTCAGACTCAAGTGCCAGGGAATGTAACCCATTTGCTTGAGTTCACGCTTAGTAAACAAGATGTTTCGACCGCAGGCTTTGTGTTATTAGTCCCGCACTATCTGGCTGATAATGAGGTGCCCAGCGCAGCAATAACGGGCTTGGAGCTGGTAAGCGCGGCCACCGGCTTAGTCCTGCCTTCAGACGAGCTGAGGAATGAAGCCGCTGCCTTTGCTGTCAAAGTGGAAAAGCAAGTCGAGGAGAACCAGGAGCTTCTAAAGCTTGTTCAAACTCTGGAACAGGGTTATGCCAATGGGGCAAACGGGATGGCTAGATCGCCAATCGGCAAGCCTTCCGGAGAGCCACCTAGCGTCGATGAGCTGGCCAATGACCTCGAGAGTTACCTTTCGGCTATGGAGAGAAATTCTGATCAGTCGGAATAGAACTGTATTGTTTTGCGCTTCTACACATTATGGCGCCAGAGTTCTGCTACAATTATGAGCTGCTAGCCCTTCCAGGTCTGATGACTTGACAAGGGTTTAAAGTGTGCCCAAATAATAAGGATTATCATCGCAACTGTTTCGAAAGCAAAAGAAAAGGCAGCCGTCAAGCCTGAGGCCAAAAAGGTCGCGACCAAGCGAACCACAAAGACTAAGGCAACTTCCAAGACAGACGGCGCGGTTGAAGAGCTAGATCCGCAGGCAACCACTAATCAGGAAACCAGTGAAGAGTCCGAGCTGGCTACGGGTGCGATTGTATTACCCAGTGATGCACTGGTCATCAATGATGATGAAGACGACATTCCGGTTCAAAATCTAACAATTACCGGTGCTACTGCCGATCCAGTCAAGGATTACCTGAAGCAAATCGGAAAAGTAGCCCTTCTGAATGCTGAGCTCGAAGTCGAGCTTGCAAAGCGGATAGAGGCCGGTTTGTTTGCAGAGGAAAAGCTCGCAACGGACTCAAACCTAGCCCCAGCTGACCGCAGGGACCTGAACTGGGTTGTGAAAGATGGCAAACGCTCTAAGTCTCACCTTCTAGAGGCAAACCTGAGACTCGTGGTCTCACTTGCCAAGCGTTATACAGGAAGGGGAATGCAATTTCTTGACCTAATCCAAGAGGGAAACCTCGGCTTGATTCGCGCTGTTGAGAAATTCGATTACACCAAGGGATTCAAGTTCTCTACCTACGCTACGTGGTGGATTCGACAGGCTATCACTCGAGCAATGGCCGATCAGGCACGCACGATTCGTATTCCTGTCCACATGGTCGAGGTCATCAACAAGCTGGCTAGAGTTCAACGCCAGTTGCTTCAGGATTTGGGGCGCGAGCCTTCGCCTGAGGAACTCGCAGCCGAGCTGGACATGACTCCTGAAAAGGTAGTTGAAGTACAGAAGTATGGTCGAGAGCCAATTTCACTTTCAACACCCCTTGGTGAAGATGGCGACAGCGAGTTCGGAGATTTGATCGAAGACACCGAAGCTGTCGTTCCGGCCGACGCAGTTGGATTCACAATGCTTCAGCAAGAACTAGAGCGCGTGCTCGATAGCCTTCATCCACGGGAAGCAGGCGTGATTCGGTCTCGCTTCGGGCTTGGCGACGGAGTTCAAATGACTCTTGACCAGATCGGCGAGAAGTTTGGTGTTACCAGGGAGAGGATTCGCCAGATCGAGTCCAAAACCATGTCGAAGCTTCGCCACCCATCCAGGTCACAACTTCTTCGCGATTACCTGGACGGATAGTTGCGCGCCGTTTTGGCGGTATTGATCGGGAAACTACTTAGGTTTGCCGTTCGCCTACTTAGGCCCGGGGGAGGCTCTTCACTTCCTGGATCAGTAGCCAACCAAATTCATCCGAACCTGCTCAGAGATTCACTCCAAAAACTACCCATGGGTTTGATAGTGGTTTCTGGTTCGGCAGGTAAGTCATCTACAACGCACTATCTAGTCTCCTTGCTCGAAGCTCATGACATCAAGGTGTTTACCAACAAAAGCACGGCAAACATTCGACGCGGTCTTGTTGGCGCCGTTCTAAAAGAAATTTCGATTAGTGGACGATTAGATTTCGACATTGCCGTGCTGGAATGGGACGAAGGCCACGGCGCGAAACTTGCCGACGAGCTTGAGGTTTCGTTGGCCGTATTGACGAACGTGTTATCAGACCAGCTAGACCGTTTTAATGACCCCGACGATGTCATTGCGATGCTTGGAATTATTGGTTCTAATGCAAGACGCGTGGTGCTGAATTCTGATGATAAGAATCTCACTCAATTGGATTGTGCCAAAGCTGCTACCGGATTCTCACTCGGTGAAGGAGCCGATGGCCCTGATGCCCTCAGTTATGCACTAAATTTCGGAGCGGCTGGCCAAGTGAAGTCCTCCGTCATTGCGTCCAGGGAAAAGATTCAAGTTCAATCTTTAGATCTAGTGTTTGATTGTCCAGATATGCCTGCGTATCAAAGGATAAACCTGGCAGGCGCTGTTGCGGCACTATACGAAGTCATTGACCCGGAGCAGTCTAAGGTCCAACAGGTACTGTCTGACCTCAAGCCAGTCTTTGCTAGGAACGAACAGGTGGTTGTCAAGGGGATCTCCATTTCACTGCGTTTGGTACAGAACCCATCTAGCTTTCAGCTAAACCTTGGCGATCTTCGGAGCTCAAATTCGCCCCTGATGTTGATGGCAGGTAGTGACATACACGACCCAAGTTGGCTTTGGACGGTGGACTTCACGAGTCTGAAGACCGTCGAGATTGTCGGCGGTAAGAATGCAGCCTCGCTAGCGCTGAGGCTGCTCTTTGCGGGCGTGGAAGTAAAGATGGTGGAGGCAGATCCATTGAGGGCCGCGGACGAATTCTTGAAATTGGGCGGTAGCGGTCACACGGTTCTCTTTAGTGCTGATGCGATGCGCCGAGTCAGAAGGCATTGGGGGTTGGCAAAATGAGCAGCTACTTCAGTTTTGCGCCAGAACACTTCGACAATAATGGCGATCAGGGCAACATCGATGTCCTAAGACACTTCGTCGAGCGACAGGGATCCAACCTCGTTGAAGCTGCTAGCCCGATCGATTCTGACTTTGTCATTTTTGGGGACGCAAGTCGTGCTGCTATGGCCCATTACGAATCCACGCTTATTGGTTACGTAGAGATTCTCAGTCAGAGACTGGATCGGGGGAGCCCCACTCTGCTAGTTGGCTCCTGCTACGAGTTCTTCTGGCCGCGCTTGACCGGAACGACTATGACTGAAGCGGCGCGCTCAAGTGAGTTCAGGTCTATAGATACGGAATTGGGAGCCGTTCTGGGATACCGGAATTCAACCTTGGCAACAGAAGACATTTTCATCCGTGACGGGTTTATTGGGACGACACTCTTTGGTCCAGTTTTAGCTATCAATCCAGAGCTACTTGACAGAGTACTGAATGCGATTAATCTAAAACCCGCTAGTTGGTCTCAGGAGGAATTGGAGCTAGTAGGAAAAGTTCGTAGTGATTTTACTGACGGTTAAGGTCGGCGCTTTGATCGTGCCAGTCAATTGTGATGGGTTCGAGCTTGGCCTTATTGGCATTCCCGTGATGCGCGCAGAATAGCAACTCTCCACCTGCAAGCTGAACTCGCATGTAGGCCTGGGCTCCACAGACGTCGCAGCGATCGCTAACAAGTAACTTTGTAACTTCAGTTGTGTTTTCCATTAATGACATTCAACCACGAAAATGACGATTACATCCCAAACTACGTGCTGTTTCGCCAAGGGCGAAGTGGCGAAGCTCGGCTAGCTGGTTTCAAAGCTATTGTTTTCCACGTGGAGAACTATTCAGCACGACATCTTTCAGTTCTGGAGGGCCTCGAGGCCGTCCGAAAAAGACCGGGAATGTACATCGGCTCAACCGATGGCCGCGGCATGATGCATTGCCTGTGGGAGATCATCGATAATTCAGTTGATGAAGCTTTAGCAGGGTATGGCAAAAAGATCGATGTAGTGATCCACCAAGACGGCTCCATTGCCGTTTCGGATCAGGGCCGCGGGGTTCCCGTTGACATAGAACCCAGAACCGGGCTCACTGGTGTCGAGGTCGTGTTCACAAAACTTCACGCCGGTGGAAAATTTGGTGGCGGATCATACGGAGCTTCCGGCGGCCTACACGGTGTTGGTGCTTCGGTAGTTAATGCGCTCAGTGAGCGGTTGGATGTTGAAGTGGACAGGAATGGCCACACTTGGGCAATGTCTTTCCATCGTGGTGAGCCGGGGGTTTTTGAAGGTGACGGGCCGGAGGCTGAATTCTCACCGTTTTCAGAAAGCAGTGAGCTTAGAAAAATTGCCAAGGTTGCGAAAACCAAAACGGGCACCAGAGTGCGGTATTGGCCTGACAGGCAAATCTTTGAAAAGGGAGCGGAATTTGCACCCTCAGAACTCGAGGGGCGTCTAAGACAGACCGCTTTTCTGGTTCCCGGCTTAGCCCTTCACATTCAGGATGAGATTTCTGGAGTATCACAGGACTTCTGCTTCGAAGGGGGCATCCAGGAGTATGTCGAACACCTCAGTACTGACGGTGCCGTGCTGGCTACCAGGAGATTGCAGAAGGTTTCCAAGTTCAAGGAAACAGTGCCGGTATTGGATGAAAAAACAGGAACGATGGCCAGCAAGGAGGTCGAGCGAGAGTGCTTAGTCGACATCGCTGTTCGATGGGGCACCGGTTACGACACGAAGGTTCGATCCTTTGTAAACATTATTTCCACCCCGAAGGGTGGAACTCACCTAACTGGTTTTGAGCAGGGACTTCTAAAGTCCTTTCGGGCAGCCATTGAAGCAACCGCGAGAAAATTTAAGGCCACTGGTTTAAAGATTGAGCGCGACGATGTTATGGCTGGTCTAACCGCTGTGGTTTCGGTTAGCTTTCCGGAGCCGCAGTTTGAAGGTCAAACTAAAGAAACTTTGGGCACGCCAGCTATAAAGGCGATCGTAAATGGTGCGATAACAGATTGGGCGGACGAGCTACTAAGCGGAAAGATTAGAGGCACCAAAGTCGAGGTTGATTTGCTGCTTGACAAGGTTGTCAGTGAGGCGAAAACCCGGATCAGCGCACGAAGCCTGAAGGATACACAGCGCCGCAAAAACGCGCTCGAATCATCGTCCTTGCCAAGCAAGCTGGTCGACTGCCGAGCTAGTTCAACCGCCGGCTCGGAGCTGTTTATAGTCGAGGGCGATAGCGCACTGGGCACGGCAAAGTTGGCCAGAGACTCGGCGTTCCAGGCCCTTCTTCCAATTCGAGGGAAAATTCTCAACGTTCAAAAGGCTTCGCTGTCAGACATGCTTTCCAACGCAGAGTGCGCAGCGATTATCCAAGTCTTGGGAGCTGGGTCAGGAAGAAATTTTGACTTGTCAGCCGTTCGGTATGAAAAAATTGTATTGATGAGTGACGCCGACGTGGATGGGGCGCACATCAGAACACTCTTGCTTACCCTCTTCTTTCGGTACATGCGCCCTCTGGTCGAGGCCGGCAGAGTTTATGCGGCAGTTCCGCCGCTCCACAGGGTCGAAACCACTGGTCGAAACAAAGAGGTCATCTACACCTACTCACAGCTTGAGCTGACAACACTTCTGAAGACCCTCGATCTGGCGGGTAGGGCCTATAAGCAGCCAATCCAGCGCTATAAGGGTCTTGGTGAAATGGATGCGGACCAGTTGGCAGAGACGACAATGCAGCCGGCAAACAGAATGCTCAGGAGAATAACCGCTACCGATGCGGAACGTGGTGAGCGGACCTTTGAGCTGCTGATGGGAAACGAAGTTGCTCCCAGGCGCGATTTCATCGTTGGGTCAGCTGATGATTTCGATCGGGAGAAAATCGACGCCTAGTTTGGGCCTCTTTAGAAGCTAAAGGCAACGTAGTCAGCTGCAGGTGTGCCGCTGGCATCCCTACGCTGGTCAATTTCTGGAATAGCAATGACCGCACCATCCAAGTTGACCACGGTTGCAACCTCAGCTGCCGAACCAGCGAAGTAGAGCTGGTCCTCACCCTTCAAGAATCTGTGACACCGAACACCTTGTGTCGCCCGACCCTTGCGCGGGTACTGGTCAAATGGCGTCAGCTTCAGCAGCCCGGGATCAGTCGATCCCAGCGCCTGCGAAGAATTTGAAGCTGTTACTAAGACATCAGATGTGTTCACACGCCCAAAAGCAATTACCCTCGCAGTGCTGGCGGAAATACCTTGCATGCCCGCGGCGCTGAGACCTTGCGTTCTAACCGAATCTGCTCCAAAAATCAGTAAATTACCGGAATCTGTAACAAAGAAAAGCTCGGAACTTGGCTCGCTGACAACCACCGCCAAACATTCATCGCCATCTTTAAGAGTGATAAAGCCAGCCTCATTTTTATCCGGCAGTGGTCCATCGAATCGCTTCACGGTTCCGTGCCTTGTTCCAACTGCGAAGGTGTCTTTTGTTAGCCAATCTGCGATGCCTATGACCTCTTCACCTGAGATTCCCAGAAACTCATTGGCTTGACTCGCCGAAAATGGTGACTTTGTCGACCCACCTGGAAGGTCAGAAACATGAATCCTGATGGCCCTTCCCTTAGAAGTGAAGACCGCCAAGTCACTTCTCATGGTTGTGCTAATAGCCAACGGAGGCAGTGGTGTGACTACCTCACTGGTTCTGTAAATACCGCCAATGCCGTTGAGCGCGACGACAACAGGTCCATCCTCGATTTGGGTAACTTTCACGGGCTTCCGAGAAATCTGGACGCCTTCGGCGTCGATTAGTGCGGTCCGTCTGGGCGTCCCAAAGTCATCTGCCACTTTTACGAGCTCTTTAGCAACTAGATTGCGAACTAGCTTCTCGCTATCTAACAACGTCGAGAGTTCTTCGATCTCTTTTCTGAGAGTGTCAGCCTCGGTCTCCAGTTCTATGATGCTGAACCTCGTGAGCCTCCTCAGTCGAAGTTCGAGAATATATTCGGACTGCAAATTACTCAAATCAAAGACTTGTTCCAATTTCGTTCTTGCGGTCTCGGCTGTGTCGGATGATCGAATCACTTCAATTACTTCATCAATGCTTACAACTGCTTTGGCTAAGCCGTCCAATAGGTGCAATCTGGCTAGCCTTCGATCCAGGCGGTTTTTGCTCCGCCTTTTTATGACCGAGATGCGGTGTGCCAGGTAGACCTCAAGAAGAGCCTTTAGCGGCATCTGCTGCGGCCTGCCTTCTACCAGGGCAACGTTGTTGACACCAAAGCTTTCCTCTAGGGGTGTAAGTCGATATAGGGCCTCAATTACCGACTGGGGATCGAAACCAGTTTTGAGTTCAATCACGAGCCGGAGGCCATTTTCTCTATCGGTGAGGTCAACAACGTTATGGATACCCTCGAGCTTCTTTGCTCCGACGGCATCACGAATTTTGTCGATGACCCGTTCTGGTCCAACTAAGTAGGGCAGCTCGGTGACCACCAGTCCAGTTCGTCTTGGCCCGACAGTCTCAATTTCGATCTTTGCCCTAGTCCTAAAGGTGCCGCGTCCAGTCTCGTAGGCCTCCCGAAGGCCTTCGCCGACCAGAGCCGTGGCGCCAGATGGCAAATCCGGTCCCGGGAGGACCTCCATGATCTGCTCTAGGGTTGCGGCTGGGTTATCGATTATTAGCTGAAGGGCACCAACGACTTCACCTAAGTTGTGCGGCGGCATGTTTGTCGCCATGCCAACAGCGATTCCGCTGGCACCGTTTACAAGGAGGTTCGGAAAAGCCGCAGGTAAAACTGAGGGCTCCATGAGTTGTGCGTCGTAGTTTGGTGTGAAGTCCACAACATCTTCATCGAGACTCTGATTTAGTGCTTCCGCTGCTTTTGCTAGCTTGGCTTCGGTGTATCTAGCCGCCGCCGGCCCGTCGTCTAGGCTGCCAAAGTTTCCATGACCATCAATCAATGGCAATCTAAGAGAAAAGCTCTGAGACATGCGCACGAGTGCGTCATAGATAGCGCCATCTCCATGCGGGTGTAGCTTGCCCATAACTTCCCCGGTAACCCTGGCGCACTTCACATGACCCTTGTCTGAACGCAGTCCCATCTCACCCATCTGGTAGATGATTCGCCGCTGAACAGGTTTTAGGCCATCCCTTGCGTCGGGCAATGCGCGGGAATATATGACTGAATACGAGTACTCGAGGAAGCTCTCTTGCATTTCCTCTGAGACATCAATATCGACTATTCGCTCTGTTGAATCGGTCATGGGTCCTAGCTGTGCCAAAATTGTGAGGTGCCTTTGACTTTACCCGCTCTACCTAAATCCTCTGGGAACATTCGTAACGTGTTCGTGTCCGGCTTGCTGGCTGTGCAGGGTGAGCAGAATCCACTGCAGCTAAGGCCTACTAAAAAGGTCATTGTGGTTCTGGTTGATGGACTCGGCGCTGAGCAAATAATGCAGCGGTCAGGACATGCACCTTGGCTAAACAGTCAACTGAATAAATCCAGTATCACGCACTGCGGATTTCCTGCAACAACCAGTGCGAACATTGCCTCTTTTGCCACTGGACTAACGCCCGGTGAGCACGGACTTGTTGGTCACCGCGTGTGGGATCGCAACTTTAATGAACAGATAAATCTCCTAATTGGTTGGAACGAGAGAACTGACCCACTGGTTTGGCAGCCCATGCCGACTGTTGCAGAACGTGCTCTTGAAAAGGGAGTTAGCTGCAATGTCGTTGCGGCTGCAGAGTATAGGGACACTGCTTACACACAAGCCACGATGAGAGGCGCGAATTTCATTTCAGCAGACACCTGGGACGATAGGTTCCAGCGGGCCAAGGAGATTGCTTCGGCTAAGGAGCACTCACTAACGTATCTCTACATTCCAGAGCTTGATAAATACGGCCACAAAAGCGGATGGACCTCTTCTGGCTGGGCAGCAATGCTCGAGGAGCTGGATGCCGCTCTTAGAGGTTTTTGCAGCAAGCTTCCTGCTGACACGGGCGTGATCATCACTTCCGACCACGGAATGATGGAAACCAGCGACAGCAGGCAACTGGTTTTAGATGATCTTTACGAGAAGTCGGGCGTTGTCAAATATGTCGGGGGAGATACGAGAGTAAATTATGTTTACCTAGAAAGTCAGGACAGTATCGAACAGGTCGTCGAGGACCTACAGCCCTTTAGCTACGGTTTCGACGCAGTGTCAACATCAGAGGCAATCTCAGCCGGATGGTTTGGAAAAATGCGACAGCCGGCTCGAGATCGACTACCTGAACTAATGCTTGTTGCCAAGTCGGATTTCACCCTGTACCACTCAAAGTACTTTAAGCCCAGGAGCTTTCAGATGATTGCGCATCATGGATCAATTACCAGCGGTGAAACTAGGGTGCCTCTAATCCGTATCGGATTCTGATTTGGTGGCACCAAGAACTATTTCATCCCAGCTGGGCAAAGAGGCGCGCCCCTTGGCGGTTGCAGGCTTTATCTCATCTTGTTTTCGTCTGGATCTGAGTTCTTCGACCAAGCTGTGAACTGATGCTGTTGCAGCTTCTGGTTCGTGAGCGACGGAAGGGTCATCGGATTCTGGTTCCGCCGCCACTTTAGTTGCCTGGGCTGGAATAGATTGCGGAGTCGATATTATGTCTCGACTTGAATGAGCTCGCGCTAGCCTTTCTGCTTCCGGGCTCGTGGGTTCGATGTGTCTGGACCTTTGATCAAAGCGCCAGGTGAGGCCCTGCTCTCCATCAACTTCAATGCTCCAGGCGCCATCTCTTTTCAGGGCCCTAAATTCAGCTCCTGGTACCGCATTCAAGACAAGCTCCTCGAACCTTCGCATGTGCGAGCCGTCGTTTACTTGAGTGTCCAGCGCGGCTTGAAGCACGAATCTCAGTTCATCAAGTATTGGGACTGCGAATGGTTCAATTGAAGAAGCTAGGACGTTGAGTTCTGCGGCCACCTGCTCTACTGATAGACCTGCACGTATTTGATCTTGGACGTACTTAGGGCTGAAGTCTGCTGATATCACCCTCGGGTTAGTCTTCAGAGAATCCTTCAGTGAGTCATCAATCGGGGCAACAAAGCGGTCGCCAGCATCTGATTCAAAAACTAGGTCATCGCCATCACGACTTACAAACCGTATGTCCATTGAGACCTCCTGGCTGAAGTTTGACAGTCCTGGCCACGCTTGTAGTGATTGGTGGCGGTGAGTTTCGTAATTCTCTTTTTGCTTTCTGGCGAGCCACACTTGCAAAATCCCTTGGTCTAGGGCATAGTTCACGCCGAGGAGAACAGAGAGGCTATCGCATGGCAACGGATTACGATGCAACCCGGAAGACTGATGATGACACCGAATCACTCGATGCCATTAAAGACAGAATACCTTCAAAGCCCTCGACCGGTGAGGATGACGTCGACAATGTGGATAGTTTTTCTATCCCTGATGTAGTCAACGAAGAGCTCGAAGTTGTTGTGTTGCCAATTCAGGAAAATGAGTTCACGTGCGTGAAGTGTTTTCTGGTGAAACCTCGCGCCCAGCTTGCCGCAAAACCTAGGTCAGGCCCGGTTTGCATTGAGTGCGCTAGCTAGTTCCTCAGGCCTTCTGGTGCTTATCAACAGATAGGTTGTCGGGTCAGCCTCGTCTGTGACAGGCACTTTGACCAGGTGCTTTATGTCCCCTCTAATCATGAACTTTGAAGCAGGGCTTAGCTTCGGCCCTCTTTCACTTCTAACCTCATCCTCTGGAACCACGAGCGCTTTGCCCAGAGCTTCTAGCGGAACATTTATCCGAGCGACTGAAAGGGACTCTGTCACTCGAATTACCGGCGCTGCAGCGATGGAAAGCCCTATCAACCCAACCGGAACAAGGATTGCTGAGATCAGAGCCAGCGTTTGAGATACCGGAACCAGCGAGAGCATTACAAGAGGCGAGCTCAAGCTAATAGCAATTAGAAACCCAAACGATGGGCGAAGTCTCTCAATGAAGGAAATAGTCACGCGAATAGATTACGCTCTTCGGGTGGACTTAGAAGTTTTGATAATCGCCGAAGATGGCTTCGCACCGACTTATGCGAAGCCTGGAGATGCTGGTGCTGACCTGCGTTCGACCCAATCCATAAGCCTCAACCCAGGTGCGAGGGCGCTGGTAGGAACCGGTGTCAAACTGGCACTTCCAGCTGGCTATGTTGGTCTGGTTCATCCACGCTCCGGTCTCGCAGCGAAACACGGCATTACTGTCCTTAATGCACCCGGCACCATTGATGCCGGATATCGCGGTGAAATCCTTGTCACTTTGCTCAACACCTCGGACACCAGCTTTGAAATTGAAAGAGGCGACCGAATTGCGCAACTTCTTTTTCAGGAGGTGTCTCGAGCCCGTTTCATTGCGGTAGCTGAGCTTCCCGAATCAAGTCGCGGTGATACCGGCTTCGGTTCGAGCGGGAGGTCCTAGGTGGACAAGATTGCACCAGCGGACCGTGTACAAAACGGGCCCTTCGATGTGGCGGAGATTGGGACACTCACACCGTATCTAGACTTTGGTTCTATCCGCCTCGCTCCAAGACAGGGCATGCAAATCAGAGCAGACATGGACGATGCCACGAAAAAAGTGGTGGCTCTCACCATTGAAATTCAGGAGCATAGGCTCCAGTTACAAGCTTTTGCCGCGACAAAATCTGAGGGGCTTTGGAGCCAAACCATCGAAGCCCTGGAGAAGGGAATCACATCACAGGGTGGCAGTATGTCCATCGTGGATGGTGCCCTTGGCCCTGAACTGCGGGGCACAGTGCTGGCAAAATCGGGTGACAACCAGGTTTCCAGACCCACCAGATTTTTGGGTGTTGATGGTCCGAGGTGGTTTCTCAGGGCTGTTATATCGAGCAATCAGTTCGACGAAGCGGTTTTCGATCAGCTTTTTGCAATTTTTCGCTCTACAGCCGTTAGTCGTGGGGACATAGCAATGCCCCCTGGGGAGCTGCTTCCGCTTCGACTACCAGTGGCGGTTGAGAAATGACAAATCAAGATGATGTCGCAAAGCGTCTTGGGCTCAAGAAGAGTGAAGATGGCTTTGATCTAGACAAGGATTCCCTACTCCAGGGAATCGGAGGCCCACTGGGGATAGCAGAGGCAATTCTTCCGGCGACACTTTTTTCAATAGTCTTCGGCTTCACGCAAGAGGCGGTAGCCGCAGTAGCGGTAGCAGCCACCACCTCTGCCATATTCATAGCCATTAGGCTCGGCCAACGCAAACCTCTCACGCAAGCCATCGTAGGGGCAGCGGCAATTGCCTTCGCAGCATTCCTGGCTTTGCGAAGCGGCGGACAAGCTGCCGACTACTTCGTCCCGGGATTTCTAACAAACGCTGCCTACGGAAGTGTCTTATTGCTATCAGTTCTTATCAGACGCCCAATCATGGGCTACGCGGTTCAGTTTCTATTCAGTAGACCTGATTGGAGGAAGGACAGACAAATTTTCAGGAGGGTCACCACGGTGACACTGATTTGGGTGGGTTTTTTTGCAAGTCGCCTAGCCGTGCAACTACCACTGTATTTTTCAGGTCAAGTTGAAGCCCTAGCTCTCATACGAGTGGTAATGGGTGCGCCGGCTTATGCGGGGTTACTTGCCCTGACATGGCTTCTCTTACGTCGCATCGCCTCATCAAATGAGGGTAGATTAGGGGGGTAAACCCTCAAAAGGAGCTCCCTCATAATGTCACACGGCACTTCATCTGCAAGCAATCTCCAAGTTGGGGAAAAAACATACCGCTACTTCAGCATGGAGGACCTAGCGGTTGAGAGATTGCCATACAGCCTCAAGATTTTGCTCGAGAATATGCTCCGAACCAGAGATGATCAAAATGTCACTGAGGCTCACATTAATGCCCTCGTTAATTGGGATCCAACAAGGGAGCCTGACACAGAGATCCAATTCAGCCCAGCCCGGGTAATTATGCAGGATTTCACCGGTGTTCCCTGCATCGTGGACCTTGCTACCATGCGTGAAGCAGTAAAGGATTTGGGCGGTGACCCAGACAGTATCAACCCGCTTACTCCTGCCGAAATGGTTATCGACCACAGTGTTGTGATCGATGTGTCTGGAAGCCCAGATGCCGCAGAGCGAAACGTTGATTTTGAATACCAGAGAAACGGTGAGCGCTATCAATTTTTGCGCTGGGGCCAGACCGCATTTGACAACTTCAGAGTGGTTCCACCTGGAACCGGCATTGTCCACCAGGTAAACATTGAATACCTAGCCAGAACGGTGATGACGCGGGAACAAGACGGCGAACTTATTGCTTATCCCGACAGCTGCGTCGGAACCGACTCTCACACCACCATGGTCAACGGCCTGGGAGTGTTGGGATGGGGCGTTGGAGGAATCGAGGCAGAGGCCGCAATGCTTGGGCAGCCAGTCTCAATGCTTATCCCTAAGGTGGTCGGTTTCAAGCTAACAGGCAACATTCCAGTCGGTGCGACAGCAACCGACGTGGTGCTGACAATAACTGAGAAGCTTCGTCAACACGGAGTAGTTGGCAAATTTGTTGAATTCTACGGTGAGGGCGTAGCCCGTGTTCCGCTAGCAAATCGGGCGACCATTGGAAATATGTCCCCTGAATTTGGTTCCACAGTCGCAATTTTCCCGATTGACCAGGTCACACTGGACTACTTACGCGTGACCGGTCGAGACGAATCAGAAATTAGCCTGGTGGAGGCCTACTGCAAGGCCCAAGGACTTTGGCACGATCCAAGTGTTGAGCCACTATTTAGCGAATATCTCGAATTGGATCTGTCTACTGTGGTTCCATCGATTGCTGGTCCAAAGAGACCCCAGGATCGTATTGAATTATCGGCAAGCAAAGCATCCTTTGAGCTTGACCTGAAAAACTATGCGGCCAACTTGAATAGCCCAGTGCCGGTTAAGGGCAAGGACTACTCCATTGACCACGGTGCTGTGACAATTGCATCAATTACTTCGTGTACAAACACTTCGAACCCGTCGGTGATGCTCGCGGCAGGACTGCTTGCACAAAAGGCGCACGACAAGGGGTTGCACACGAAGCCCTGGGTAAAGACAAGTCTGGCTCCGGGTTCAAAGGTTGTAACCGAGTATTACAAAAAGGCTGGCCTAACTGAGTCACTTGACGCTCTTGGGTTCAACCTCGTTGGCTACGGCTGCACAACCTGTATCGGTAACTCAGGACCGCTGGACGAAGAGATTTCCGCAGCGGTAAACGAAGGGGACCTTGCGGTTACGGCTGTGCTGAGCGGAAACCGGAATTTCGAGGGTCGAATAAACCCCGATGTAAAGATGAACTACTTGGCTTCGCCGCCCCTTGTTATCGCATACGCGTTGGCCGGAACCATGGACTTTGATTTTGAACTGGAGCCCCTAGGTGAGGATAACGCTGGCAATGACGTGTTCCTGAGAGATATTTGGCCAACTCCAGCTGAAGTCCAAGACACGATTGAGAATTCAATTAACTCCGACATGTTCACAACTCAATACGCTTCTGTTTTTGAGGGTGACCATAGATGGAAGTCGCTGCCAACTCCCAAAGGCTCTACTTTCGAATGGGACGATGCATCAACCTATGTTCGCAAACCTCCCTACTTTGAAGGACTCACGCTGACACCCGACCTCGTTTCGGATGTCACAGCGGCAAGAGTGCTTGTGCTATTAGGGGACTCTGTGACAACCGATCACATTTCCCCTGCTGGAGCAATAAAGGCCGATTCTCCAGCGGGAATCTACCTGGTGGACAAAGGTGTTAGTCGGGTGGATTTCAATTCATACGGCTCTCGCAGAGGAAACCACGAAATCATGATTCGGGGCACCTTCGCAAACATCAGGTTGCGTAATCAACTCCTTGACGATGTTGAGGGCAGCTATACCCGTGATTTCACGACCGCAGCTGGTGAGCAGAGTTTCATTTTTGATGCGGCTCAGAATTATGGTGAAGCAGGTGTGCCACTGGTCGCGTTGGCCGGCAAAGAATATGGATCTGGTTCTTCAAGGGACTGGGCAGCAAAAGGAACAAGCCTGCTTGGTATAAAGGTTGTAATTGCTGAGAGTTTCGAAAGAATTCACCGAAGCAACCTGATCGGCATGGGGGTCTTACCTTTGCAATACCCGGTAGGGGAGAATGCATCAAGCCTGGGCTTAGACGGCACAGAAGAGTTCGATTTCACCGGCATAGAGGCCTTGAACGATGGGAACACTCCAAAAACTGTGCACGTTGTAGCCAAAGCGACCGCTCATTCACCAGTAGGTAAACCGACGATTGAGTTCGACGCTGTCGTGAGAATCGACACACCGGGCGAGGCAGATTATTATCGAAATGGCGGAATTCTGCAATACGTTTTGCGCTCCCTGGTCTCCTAGGAATAACAGCTGGAACAGATGGTTGGATTTTAGATGAGCATTCTTGACGGCATCGACGGGCCCGAGGACCTTAGGGGTCTTTCTGAGCTCGAGCTTTCTTCGCTTGCCGAGGAAATAAGAGCGTCACTAATTCACTCTGTTTCTAAGACCGGTGGCCACTTGGGACCAAACCTCGGTGTTGTGGAGATAACTATTGCCATGCACAGAGTGTTCAATTCGCCAAGTGACTCTATCGTCTTTGACACTGGCCACCAGAGCTATGTTCATAAAATGCTGACCGGGCGGAGAGATCTTTCCACGCTTCGACAAAAAGACGGGATTGCCGGATACCCGCAGCGATCCGAGAGCGTTCATGACATTGTGGAGTCCTCCCATGCCTCATCCTCTCTAAGTTGGGCGGATGGCATCTCGAGGGCCTATAAAGCCACCGGTCAAGATTCAAGATTCGCAGTGGCCGTGATAGGTGACGGTGCTCTCACGGGCGGCATGTCATGGGAAGCTTTGAATAACATCACCGATGACAATGATCGAAATCTTGTCATTATTGTCAACGATAACGGCAGAAGTTACGCCCCTACGATGGGTGGCTTGGCACACAGACTAGATGCAATTCGGTCTAACTCTGTATATAGGGCGGGGTATTCGCTCTCAAGAAAAATCTTCTATAAATTCGGTAGTGCTGGACGACTGTTGTTCGACTCTGTTCACTCAAGTATTCACTCAGTGCTGGGTCCGGGAAATTTTGGAGGTATTTTTCCGAACTTAGACATTAAATACTTTGGCCCGGTTGACGGCCATGACATCCCCGCTTTAGAAAAAGCGCTCGAAAGGGCTAAGGCTTTTCCGGGACCGGCTGTCGTCCATGCGATGACCCAGAAGGGTAAGGGGTATGACCCTGCAGTTCAGGATCAGGCAGATCAATTCCATGCGGTAGGGAAGATTAACCCGGAGACCGGAATGCCGGTTGGATCCAGCGGTGCTGAAAGCTGGACTGACGTTTTCGCGGATGAAATACTCCGCTTAGCTAGAGAAGAAGAGAACATAATCGGCATCACCGGCGCGATGAAGATTCCAGTAGGTCTTGACAAATTTGCCGAGGAATTTCCGGATCGTGTTTTCGATGTTGGGATCGCGGAACAGCACGGCGTGGCAGCCGCTGCAGGTATGGCCTTCGGAGGCCTGCATCCAGTCGTTGCCATCTACTCAACCTTTATTAACCGAGCGTTTGACCAGGTCTTGATGGATGTAGCGCTTCATAAAGCCGGTGTGACTTTCGTCCTGGACCGATCTGGCGTGACGGGTCCAGACGGCGCCAGTCATCACGGGGTGTGGGACATACCGCTGCTACAGATGGTTCCAGGCATTCACATCGCAGCACCCAGGGATAAACAATCTCTTATTGACCTGCTCGGAGAAGCGGTTGCGATATCAGACGCACCAACAGTCCTGAGGTTTCCAAAGGGCGCAGTGGCTAAGCCACTCGAGGTGGTTAGAAGAACTGCAAACGGTCTAGATGTGCTTGTTGCGTCATCGAGCAAGGATGTGCTGATCGTTGGGGTTGGTAGCTTCGCCGAGACAGCCGTTCAGGTCGCAGAATTACTGGCAAGCCAGGGGATAGGGGCAACGGTAATCGACCCTAGGTGGATTCTTCCCATCAACAGGGACTTAGTTGAGATGGCTGGTGAGCACAGATTGGTCGTGACCATCGAAGACGGTCTGAAGACCGGTGGTTTTGGATCAAGGGTCCGTCAAGAGCTCAGATCCAACGACGTTGACACAGCGTTGAGCGAGGTTGGCGTGCCAGCGGAGTTCCTAGAGCATGCTGAGCGACAGGAAATACTTCAGCGTTTAGGTCTAACGGCCAAGGACATAGCCAGAGATATAGTCGCTCAAGTTTTGGGAGCAAAGCTCCCGCACGCTAAGTCTTTGGGAGAAGATCTACCTGCAACTGAGCTAATGCAAGACCCGCTTCTATAACTGGGACAGCTAAATCTATTTGCCACTGTCTGGCGCCCAGGTTCAATAACTGCAAGGAAACATCTGCCTGAGGTGCGAAGCATACTCTTCGAAGGTATTCAGGAGTGAGTAAGTTCTCTACTGGAATACTTAGTTCCTCGGCCAGTTCAAGCATCAGCGGTCGGGTTTGGCTGAGTCTTATGTAGGCCTCGGGGAAACGCTTTTGCCAGCTTTTGTGGTTTGGAATGGCGTCCGGGTTGGCCTCGACAGCATTTATAACCAAGTTTTGAGAATTACTTATCGCATCCCACCAAACCCCAAGCTTGTTTCTGGAGGCCCTACCTTGAAAAAGTTTGTTTTGAGCTAGTTCGTTTTTTGACCGGGGGAGTTTCTCAACCGCGGCCATAATCGAACGATCTGGAATGAGGCGGCCAGGTGCCAGATCATTTTCGCGGGCTATTTCATCCCTTGCGAGCCAGAGAGCAGCGGCAGCCTTAATCTTCGCTTCGTCTTTTATCCTGCTAAGGCCTGGGAGATTTCGCCAAGGTTCCTCTGGCACTGGCTTTGGTCTGAAAAGCTGAAGTGCCGCAAATTCTTGTTCAACCCAGGATGACTTTTTCTGCTCCTCAATGCTGAGCTTGATTGCACTCCAGAGATCGTGCAGCACGTCGACATCCAGGGCAGCGTAGGACAGCAGGCTGTCGCTCAGTGGTCGCAGCGACCAATCGGAGGCAGAATGCTCTTTGGCCAGCTCCAATTCAAGTAGTTCCTCCACCATCGAGCCAAGGCCAACACGAGAAAAGCCGGCGATTCTTGCAGCAAGTTCAGTGTCAATAATGGAGGGCGAAGACAGACCAAGCTCGTTTAGGCAAGGAATGTCCTGTGTTGCGGCGTGGAGCAACCAAGTTTTGTCATTTATCTCGGCGGCCACCGATTCTTTCCAATCCGGGACAGTCTCGTCGAGGGCTGGTGGGTCAAGCAAGAAAATTTCTTTAGTACTGAGTCCAATTTGTAGCAGGAAAGCACGCTGCGAATAGCGAAAACCACTTGCACGCTCGGTGTCGATTGCCAATGTGTCGTCATTGTTGCGCAGCGCCGCAATCGCTGTTTCGAAAGTCTCAGTTGTGTCTACATAAAGCACTGTTGAGCGGGGAGTGTCAAGTTTCAACTAATTCTCTTTACTTCGTTGTCTTTAGGTGGAAGTCCGGAGATTAGAGCAAGTAGTTCCAACCAGCCTTGAAGGTGTGCAGCCAAGTCAAGAGATAACGGTGCCCAGCTGGCCCTGATCTCCAATTCAGCGTGTTGCGGTTGAGAAATCAACTCTCCGTGCCCGGTTGAAATAACCGTCGTAGTGGTTCCAGCGGCGTGTCCAAATTTCGCCCCCTGCGACTGCAGCGTGTCCTTGAGCCATTCCCAAGGCAGGGCGGCGCTGTAATCATCCTTGGCCATCTCAAGCTCTACTGGGGACTTCGCATAACCGATAACGCGAAACTCGGAGTGCCAGCCCTCTGGCATGCTGGTATCGCGACAGAAAACAAGCCTAGATATTCCGTGATCGGATGCGGTCTCGTGATTAATTTCCGCTGAAATTGCAATGGCTTCGGGAGCAATTCCCTTGGGTGATGGGATTTGAGTGACCGTAATCTCGTTGCGGATAACCACGGTTGCCAAATCAGCCAGCATGCTGGCGAAGGAATCTGAGATACCGTTAAGGTCAAGCTTCACAACCAAAAGCTATCTAGTCCAAGCACGACTTTCTCTCAGGCTCGCCCAGCAAGCTCAGTTACGTAAAGGTAATCGATGGTTTTCGTCTCCACTGTTTGCAAATTGTTAAAGCTGCAAAATTTCGCGGCACCGTTAGCGCTCTCACTCGACACGAAAATGCGAGCCGAAATTTCAGTGTCAATTAGTTTGAGAAGTGTGCTGGGACCAAATTCCACATGGATACGACTGACTCCGCGATCAGAAAGACTTGCGAAAACTTCTGCCAAAGACATGCTGCCGTCGTTGCCGATTAGGGTCACGCTTTCGCCTCTAAGTTGTAGCGGGAGTTGCTCTTTGGCCCCTCTAGAAAGAATGTAGAGACTGGCTGATGATGGAAGTTTGTAGTCCTCAGCTCTGGCAGTTGTGCCAGTGGTTAAAACAGCACCGGCATTGGCTCTGAAGCTCTTCAGCAGTTTTAGATCTACCTCGCCTCCAAGAGACTTGGAGGTGCCGTCCGAGCCAACGTGATGCCCCTCAGCATCTACCACCAAGGACGCGGTGATTTCCAGGGGACCATAAAGCTGGCCTAGGTCGATCAATTGGATTCTAGGAGTTCAGCTGTCTTGCGCTTAATCCTTGCAAGCATGCCTCGCATTCCTCGCACGCGTAGCGGTGAGATTAGAGCATCAAGTCCAAGCATGGTCGGAAAATCATCAGATATGCCAAGTATTTCCTTCGCACTATGCATGTTGAGTGCACTGTTTAGAATGCTGGCAAACCCGCGCGTGGTCGGCGCCTCGCGTGGTGCTGAAAAATGCAGCAATACCTTGTCAGCATTGCCTTCAACTGCAATGAAAACCGGTGACTGACATTCCTCTACTCTCTCCAGTAGTTCGGGATGCTCTCCAAATCGATCATCTAGTTCGGGGAGTGATTCACTGAATTCAAGAAGAAGTTCAAGCTTCAAGTTCCCTTCGAGAAACCCGAATTCCTCAATTATTTCCTTGGATGCGCTAGTCAATCCAGTGATCCTGGGCTGGTTCCGGTGGCAACAGGAGCGCCCACTAGGTTGCCCCACTCGGTCCAGCTGCCATCGTAGTTGCGTACATTTTCAACTCCAAGTAGATACTTCAGAACAAACCAAGAGTGTGATGACCGCTCACCAATTCGGCAATAAGCGATGAAGTCCGAATCTCTATCAAATCCAGTGTTCGAGAAGTAGAGTTCCTCGAGTTCGTCTAGCGGCCTGAAGGTTTCATCTGCCTGAACCGCCTTTGACCATGGGATTGAGGCCGCAGTTGGAATATGTCCACCCCTGGTGGCACCCTCGTTTGGAAAGTCCGGCATGTGGAGCCTTTCACCTGAGTACTCCTCTGGCGATCTAACGTCAACCAGCGGCTTTCCGATGTGCAGCTGCACTTCGTCTCGAAATGCTCGAATCTCTGTGTCATTGCGTGTCACTACTGGATAAGAAGTGTCGGCCACTGCGGGTTTGTCAGTTGTCAGTTCGCCCCCTTCGGAAATCCACTTTGCTCTGCCGCCATCGAGCAGCAAAACATTTTCGTGTCCAAACAGTTTGAATACCCAAAATGCGTATGTTGCCCACCAGTTTGACCTGTCGCCGTAAAGCACAACGGTGTCATCGCGCCCAATACCTTTTAGGCTCATGAGATCAGCAAACGCTTCACCTTCAAGGTAGTCGCGTCGTAGTGGGTGGTTCAGCTCTGTGTGCCAGTCAAGCTTGACGGCCCCCTTGATGTGCCCGGTGTCATATAACAGGATGTCCTCGTTGGACTCAACTACTTTGACTTTCGACAGGTTAGCTCTAAGCCATTCTGTAGTGACCAGAACATCAGGGTTGCTGTACTGTGCGATTTTGCCTTGCTGGTCCATTGGACTCCGATTCTTTACCTAAGATTATGTTGATGATGCTGGGCTTATTCGGAAGAACAAAAAATGGCTAAAGCCAATTCCTTGATAGAGCGTTTTCCCGAGGTTTCCAAGTTAGAGCTTATTGGACAGCTGGTTCCGCCACCAGAGTTTCTAGCGGCCCGCTTCGAAAACTACAAACCGGATGATGAATTCCGCAGCCAGGCAGAGGCGCTCACCGCCGCACAGTCGTTTGTTAGAGGCTCTAAAGCAAAACTATTTAAAAAGGCTGAGGTTGCTCCCGGCATCTATCTGGATGGAGGCTTTGGAGTTGGAAAGACTCATTTGCTTGCTTCCATTTGGCACGCGTTTCCAGGTAAAAAGGTCTACGGAAGCTTTCTGGAATACACCAGCCTGGTTGGTTACTTGGGGTTCAAGCAAAGCGTTGAAGAGTTATCAAAGTATGGTCTGGTTTGCATTGACGAGTTTGAGCTCGATGACCCCGGTGACACCATGATCATGTCCAGATTATTGAAGGAGCTAGAGCTTCGGGGTGTGAAGTTTGCTGCCACGAGCAATACCCCTCCTAATGCTCTGGGCAGTGGCCGTTTCGCAGCCAGTGACTTTAAGCGTGAGATTCAAGGCCTTGGATCTAGGTTCAAAATTCTTTCTGTCGATGGCGAAGATTACCGCCACAGGAACATCAGTGGTGAGTCGCCCAACCTCACAGTCGAGCTACTTTCCGAGTGGCTGAATGAAACAGATGGCGCGTTTAGTGATGACTTTGAAGATGTTCTAAAACACCTTGCGAAGCTTCATCCAACCAAATATCGCGCCTTGGTCTTTGGCGTTCCAGCGCTGGGGATTAGGGGAGTGCGCCTATTGGACGACCAGGTGGACGCTCTGCGGCTGGTTGCCCTGATTGATCGACTCTACGAGTTTCAAGTTCCCCTGAAATCATCGGGTGCTGTGCCACTGACAGAGGTCTTTACGGACGCAATGATCGCAGGGGCCTACCGAAAGAAGTATCTAAGGACGGTTTCTCGTATCGGAGCACTTACGAGTCTGACTTAGCCTTTTCGTCCGCCTTTTCTTGGCGGTGTTTTTTCATGTAGTAACGACCGCGGGTCTGCGCCAGCCAAGCACCGATTGCCATTGACACCAGCGAGCCCAAAATTACCGCGAGAGTGCCCTCGGCAACGATGTATTGCGTGTCAACAAAAGCAAGATTTGTCATCAGTAGTGAAACCGTGAAGCCAACACCGGCCAGTGCACCTATCGCCATAAAATCAAGGGCCTCGAGTTCAAGCTTGTCCTGTTTAGAGGCCAGCTTATTTGCAAGGATCGCCAGGAGAGTAATACCCACAATTTTGCCAACTGGAAGGGCTATGGAGATACCAACGAACACACTTGAGAAGGCACCGTCGAATGTCGGCAGTGCAATTGCGACCGCAAAAAACGCGAAAACTGGAAGTGCGACCGTGTTTGTCCAGGGTTGAATTTTCGCAACAATCGAGTGCGTTTTCTTAGCCGGGATTATTACACCTAGTATTACGCCCGCAACTGTTGCGTGCACTCCGGATTGGTAGACCGTGTACCACAGCAGTAAAAAGGTCACTAGCCGGACGTAGTTGATTGGGATTTTGCGCATGCGCTCGGCCACAATGTGAAGTGCTGCGATTGCCGCCGCTGCAACAAGCCACTGAGCCTGTAAATCGTTAGTGAAGAAGATTGCGATTATCAGAATGGCGACTAGGTCATCAAATATCGCCAGAGCCAACAAAAATACCCTGGCTGACTTTGGGAGTCCTCGACCGAAGATGGCTAGGACACCAAGGGCAAAGGCTATGTCCGTCGCCGTCGGGATCGGCCAGCCATTTAGGTATTCAGTACCCCAGTTGATCCAAACATAAATTAGAGCTGGTACTGCAACTCCACCAATTCCACCAAGAACTGGAACAAGAGCAGTACCTGGTTTTGAGAGTATTCCCGAGCGCAGTTCGTACTTCAGCTCCAGACCTGCAACCAGAAAGAACGTAGCAAGCAGCAAATCACTCGCCCAGTGTTCAATGCTGAGGCTCAGCCCAATTGACTCAGGTCCAATGTACGAGTGCTTGAAATCCAAAAACGACGGGCCAAAGGGGCTATTTGCAATAACTAATCCAAGTATTGCCGCCCCCATAAGCAGCAGCGCGGCAGAACGGTCGCTTTTCATGCGGCTCCAATTCGGTCATACGGCAAGAATCTGTCTCACCGAAATTTCTTCCCTAATTCTAAGCGGTTTGAAAATCGTTACCTGCTGGAAACAAACTGCGTCATTTATTGAAACCTTAATTCGAGAAGCTTTCGGAATGCGAATTAGCGCATACCCAATTTCGGAAGAGGTAGAGATATGTTAGATACAGGATCACTTAGCTGGGCGGTGACAGCAACGGCCTTGGTCTTGCTAATGACCCCGGGGCTTGCATTCTTTTACGGTGGGCTAGTAAAGGCCAAGAGCGTAGTAAGCATGATGATGATGAGCTTTGGCTCCATTGCACTTGTGGGTGTGCTCTGGGTGCTCTATGGCTACAGCATGTCAGCGGTAGAAAATCCGACTGACTTCGCGGGAAGCCCGTTTGCAACTTTCGGACTCGAAGGTCTGGATAACGACGGTCTAATTGGTGCTGCATTTGGCGCGACATTCGCGATCATCACCATTGCTCTAATCTCTGGTGCCATTGCGGACCGGGCCAAATTCGGGTCGTGGCTCATCTTTGCTGGAGTTTTCGCAACCTTTGGTTACTTCCCAGTTGCGGCTTGGGTCTGGGGTGGTGGCTGGATTATGGAGCTTGGCACCTGGTTGGACATGCCTGCAGTCATCGACTACGCAGGTGGTACTGCTGTTCACATCAACGCTGGAGCAGCAGCGCTCGCCCTAGCTATTGTGCTTGGCAAGAGATTTGGTTTTGCGAAGGGCATCATGCAGCCGCACAACGTACCACTGGTTCTTTTGGGAGCAGGTCTCCTCTGGTTTGGCTGGTTCGGATTTAACGTTGGTGCCGAGTTCTTGAATGGCATGGCAAACGCAGGTTTGATCACTGTAAACACTCTCGGAGCCACTGCAGCGGCAATCTTGGGTTGGTTGATTATCGAGAAGCTAAAAGAAGGCAAGGCGACATCTATTGGCGCAGCCTCTGGAGCTGTTTCGGGTCTGGTAGCAATTACGCCGGCTTGTGCAAACGTCACGCCAGTGTTCGCTTTGGTCTTGGGAGTTCTTGCAGGAATTCTCTCCGCCCTAGCGGTCGACTTGAAGTTCAAGTTCGGCTATGACGATTCACTTGACGTTGTTGGAATCCACCTGGTATCCGGACTTCTTGGAACACTATTCCTTGGGTTCTTTGCAACCGACACTGGTCTGTTCACCGGCGGCAACATCGGGCAGCTTGTTGTTCAGGCCATAGCGGCCTTCGGTGTCCTGGCTTACAGCTTCTTTCTCGCACTCATCATTGGTTTCGCAATCGAAAAGACGATTGGCTTCCGAGTGAAGAGCGAGGATGAGATCGCTGGAGTCGACTCCGTTGTGCACGGTGAAGCTGCCTATAGCTTCGGTCAGGATGCACCGGTCAAATAGCAAACAAAATCGGCAAACAGCTAAGGCGGGAGAGAAATCTCCCGCCTTTCTGCGTTCACGCGAACCAGTTTTGTGCAATAATCTAGGGGCTCTTGAAAAAGAGAGTGCGGATGTGGCGCAGTGGTAGCGCACAACCTTGCCAAGGTTGGGGTCGCGAGTTCGAATCTCGTCATCCGCTCTCAGAGGCTTAGGCCCCTGTACTGGTGGAGTGGCCGAGAGGCGAGGCAGCGGCCTGCAAAGCCGTGTACACGGGTTCGAATCCCGTCTTCACCTCCAGCAACAAAGCTGGGCGATTGGCGCAGTGGTAGCGCGCTTCCCTGACACGGAAGAGGTCGCTGGTTCGAACCCAGTATCGCCCACAAGTGTGTACCTGTCAGCTGTCTAGGAGCTTGAAAATGAATGAACATGAACTTGTGCTGGAACTGAACGAAATCACTGTTCTAATGGCAGTGAATGCAGTCGGGATAATCGCGCTGATAGGTATGTTTGTCTACCTTGCAGTCGATGGGATCCTTGGAAAGAACTAGTTTTCCGCCAGGTACATTTCTTGAACGAGCGCTGGTCGGGCCAACTTACCGTCTAAGAAATTAACTATTTTTGTAACACTCGGTGCCCCATTATGCACCTGCCAAGCTTCACGGCTTGTCCAAGACTCAATGAATAGCAATTTACCGCCGATCTCTTCATACAGATCGTAGAACAAGCAACCTTGTTCTGTTCTGACTTCAATTGCGGCATTCAGCAAGAAGTTTCTAACTGCGCTTAGCTGCCCAGCTACCGGTGAGAATGTCGCAACGACAGTGCATGTCTTGGTCAAAGCGGAGCTCCTTTAGGCCTTCAGTTTGAGAGTTTTGGCGGTCGCTCTCATGGTGCGTTTTGCCAGCGCTGGATCGTTGTTTAGTTCACGGCCAAAGCTTGGTATTAGGTCCCGAAGGTTCTTCTTCCACTTGGGGAAGGTCATTGGCTCCATGCGTTCCAGCACGTCCAACATGACGCTAACACTAACCGATGCCCCAGGGCTTGCACCAAGAAGGCCCGCGATAGTTCCATCCTTGCTGGAGATTACTTCGGTTCCAAATTGCAAAACTCCCAATCGGCCGACGGGCTTAATTACCTGCGCTCTTTGCCCGGCCTCGTAGTAGGTCCAATCCGCTGGGTTCAGGTTGGGAACAAAAGAGCGCAACGATTCCATTTTCTTTGACTTTGACTTGGTTACTTCCCCGATTAGGTATTTCACAAGCCCTAGGTTCTGGAGGGCTACCGACAAATAAGGAATGAGATTGTGTATTTTTACAGAGGCAGGTAGGTCGAGGATGGAACCCTGTTTCAAAAACTTTGGGTTCAAGCCCGCGAAGGGTCCAAATAGAAGGCTCTCTTTACCGTCGACCACCCTTGTGTCAAGGTGCGGCACCGACATCGGAGGAGCTCCAACATCAGCTTGCGAGTAAACCTTGGCCTTGTGCTGTGCCACCAGTTTTGGGTTATCGGTTCTGAGGAAATGACCACTCACCGGGAAAGTTCCATAGCCGCGGATTTCCGGAATCTTTGATTTTTGAAGCAGCTTGAGTGCATAACCGCCGGCACCAACAAAAACCTTGTCTGCGTGGATGTAAGTTGCCGGTGAGTCGCCCAACCAGATCTGCCACTTGGAGTCCTGGAATTGATAGAGGTTTTTTACCTCGACATTTGTTTCTAGCTTCATGCCGCTATCTACTAGCCAAGTTATCATCTGCTCAGTCATGGTTCCGTAATCCACATCTGTGCCCTGCTCTGTGAGTGTCACCGCAATAGGTGACTGGTCTCTTCCGGCAGCCATCAGCGGTATCCACTTTGCAATTTGTTTGGGGTCGGTTGAAAATTCCATTCCTTCAAACAGGGGTTGCTTGGATAACGACTCGTGCCTACGTTTTAGATAGTCGCAGTCTTTGTCGCCCTTGACGAAAGTCATGTGGGGAACTGTTCTGATAAAGCTTTCGGGAGATTTAAGGATTTCTTGTTCGACGAGAGTGGACCAAAACTGCCTGGAAACTTGGAATTGCTCGTTGATGGCTACCGCCTTGGCAGGATCCGGTAGAGAGCCATCTTGAGAATCGGGCATGTAGTTCAATTCGCAAAGAGCTGCGTGGCCAGTGCCAGCGTTGTTCCAAGGGTTTGAGCTTTCATTCGCAACTTGTTCCAAGCGCTCGTACATCACAAGTGAAATGTCTGGATTGAGCTGCTTTAGCAGCACGCCAAGTGTTGCGGACATGATTCCGCCGCCAATTAGGGCGTAGTCATAATGTTTTACGTCGGTCACTATCTAAGGCTAATAGCTCTAGAGGACTGTTACGCCCAAAACAGAGCCAATTCCATAGGAAATTCCCATAGTTATTGCGCTGATGGACACATTTCTCAAGATTGACCTGGGTATTGATGTCTTACCTGCCCAGCCTGCCCACCATCCAGTGAGCGCGAGAGCGAAAACAACGCTCGCGATTGTTGCTTGGATGCTAATTCCCTGCCACGGGCCAGTGATTGCAATTAGAGGCAAGGAGGCGCCGGCGATGAAGGCGACCAGGGATGACCATGCCGCGGCCCATGGACGCGCGGTAATCTGGTGCTTATTCCTGCCGAAGCTAATCTCTGCATCGCGCTGTGAAGACACACTTACATACTCCCCACCACCCATAGAGATAGCACCAGCTACCAGCGCTGCAACCCCAGCTACAAGTACGGTTTGGGAATCGGTCCCAGCCGCTGCTACTCCGATCACAACTCCAGCAACTGAAACTATGCCATCGTTGGCGCCTAGCACGGCAGCCCGAAGCCAGTTGAGCTTTATCCCCAGCTGCTGTTCTGCATTTTTCGCCATGACAACATTTTGGCGGTCCAGTTTCTGTTTCGCTAGCAAGGCTTGCCTAACTGCGTCGTTACAATGGACAGGGTTAGGAGCCGCATTGAAGATTTTGTTAGCAGGCGATACACACGAGGCGAACGAAGGCGCGACTGGCTTTGATCTGTTTCAAGATCGCAGCGTCATAGCCATGACGGTGAATGGCAGTGCTAGAGATCTGGCCCATGTCTTGAGCCCAGGAGACTCGGTAATTGGCATCACGATTCAAAGCCCAGCCGGGCTTGAAATACTTCGCCACTCTACTGCTCACGTAATGGCTCAAGCTGTTCAGGAGCTCTTCCCTGACTCCAAACTCGGTATTGGCCCCTACATCACCGATGGTTTCTATTTCGATTTTGATGTTGCTGAACCTTTCATTCCTGAAGACATTCGACGCATCGAAAAACGTATGAAGGAACTGGTGGGCAAATCCCAGCGCTTTCGGCGCGTTGAAGTCACCGAGGCTGAAGCAATTGAGTTGATGAAGAACGAACCATATAAATTGGAGCTAATCGGCCTAAAGTCTGAAGATGTTGCCGAGGGTTCGGTGGAAGTATCGCCGGATGGTCTGTCTGTTTATGAAAACGTTAACCCGGACGGTTCAGTGGCCTGGATGGATCTATGCCGCGGCCCTCACCTACCAAATACCAGGCAGGTTGGCAAGAATTTCTCGCTTCTTCGCAGTGCAGCCGCCTATTGGCGCGGCAACGAAAATAATAAGCAGCTGCAGAGAATCTATGGAACCGCATGGGACAGTCGAGAGGCCTTGGATGATTTCACCGAGAAGTTGGAGCAGGCAGCCAAGCGCGACCACCGAAAACTAGGTACTGAACTTGATTTGTTTAGTTTTCCAGATGAGATTGGCTCAGGCCTAGCGGTTTTTCATCCCAAGGGGGGAATCATTCGCAAGGTGATGGAGGACTACTCTCGTGATCGGCACGAAGCAGCCGGTTACGAATTTGTATATTCACCACACATAACCAAATCAAACCTTTTTGAACAAAGCGGTCACCTCGGTTGGTATTCCGAGGGCATGTTCCCACCGATGAAACTTGATTCTGAAATCGATGAAAGCGGAGTAGTTAAGAAGCAGGGCGCGGATTACTATCTCAAGCCGATGAATTGCCCCTTCCACATTTTGATTTTCAAGTCACGCTCTAGGAGCTATCGAGAGCTTCCTTTGAGAATGTTTGAATTTGGATCGGTCTACCGATACGAAAAATCAGGAGTGCTCCACGGTCTGACCAGGGTGCGCGGAATGACTCAAGATGACGCTCATCTATTTGTGAGTCCAGACCAACTTCAAGAAGAACTAACCAAGGTTTTGCAGTTCGTGCTCGACCTACTTCGCGACTATGGATTGAATGATTTTTACCTCGAGCTTTCAACCAAGGAGGACGGAAATCCCAAGTTCGTCGGCAGCGACGAGGTTTGGAAATCGGCCTCCGATACTCTCGAAGCCGTTGCAGTTGCCTCCGGCCTTGAATTGGTTCCAGATCCAGGTGGAGCAGCTTTCTACGGTCCAAAAATCTCCGTACAGGCTAGGGATGCTATCGGAAGAACCTGGCAGATGAGCACCATTCAACTGGATTTCAATTTGCCCGAGCGCTTTGACCTAGAGTACGTCGGAAGCGATGGTGATAAGCACCAACCGATCATGATCCATCGAGCGCTCTTCGGTTCGATTGAGAGGTTCTTTGGCGTGCTAACTGAGCATTACGCCGGTCACTTCCCACCATGGCTTGCCCCGGTTCAAGTTGTTGGTATACCAGTGGCTGATGAATTCGGAGGCTACCTGGAGGACTTCGCGAAAGAACTAAAGCTCGAAGGTGTTCGGGTCTTCGTGGATCACTCTGACGCACGGATGCAAAAAAAGATTAGAGACCACACTTTGGACAGGGTTCCTTTTTTGATTCTCGCCGGATCACGAGACGAAGAGGCCAAAACAGTTTCATTTAGATACCGAGATGGCTCTCAAGTAAACGACGTATCACTTTCAGAAGCCAAGCGAATGATTCTGGAAGCCATCAATACAAAGGTTCAGGTTTAGTCATGGATCCCCTTGAAAATATGACTGGAATGCAGGATGGCTTGCAGCGACTCTGGACTCCGCACCGTTTGGTATACATAGAAGGCCTTCAGGGGCCCAAAACCGATATCTGTGTTTTCTGCGAGGCTCCTGAGAAATCTGATGAGGACGGGCTAATTGTTTACCGGGGCAAGTTGGCCTATGTACTGCTGAACCTTTTCCCCTATAACGCGGGTCATCTATTGGTTTGTCCCTATAGACACTTTTCTACATATGATCTGGCATCCAAGGAAGAGACCGCCGAAGTGGCGCTGCTTACTCAGCAGGCCATGGCCACAATCGTAAAGACCTCTGGTGCCCATGGCTTTAACATTGGCATGAATCAAGGTGAAGTTGCCGGTGCCGGAATTGCAGAGCATCTCCACCAGCACCTCGTTCCGAGATGGAGAAATGACAGCAACTTCTTCCCGATAATTGGCCAAACTAAAGCAATGCCAAAACTTCTTGGAGAAGTTAGGGAAACATTTGCAAATAACTGGGTCACAGACGCTTAGAATTAATGCATGACAAAAAACAATGCATCCACACCCCTGATTAAATCTGGCCTTGCAGAAATGCTCAAGGGCGGTGTCATCATGGACGTTGTGAACGCTGAGCAAGCAATAATTGCTGAGCAAGCTGGTGCAGTGGCTGTTATGGCTCTAGAGCGTGTACCAGCCGACATTCGTGCCCAGGGCGGCGTGGCGAGAATGAGTGATCCAGATTTGATTGACCAGATTATCGCGTCGGTTTCGATTCCGGTTATGGCCAAGGCTCGTATTGGTCATTTCGTTGAGGCGCAAATTCTGCAGTCCCTAAAAGTTGACTACATCGACGAGTCAGAGGTGTTATCACCTGCTGACTATGTCAATCACATCGACAAGTGGGGCTTTGATGTTCCATTTGTTTGCGGAGCAACCAATCTCGGAGAAGCACTTAGGCGCATAACCGAGGGTGCATCGATGATTAGATCTAAGGGTGAAGCGGGAACCGGTGATGTTTCTGAAGCCACCAAGCACATTCGCACAATCTCGGGGGAAATCCGTGCGCTTGCCGCAAAGAGCGAAGACGAACTCTATGTTGCGGCAAAAGAGCTGCAAGCTCCTTATGCACTTGTGAAAAAGGTTGCCACTGACGGCAAGCTCCCAGTTGTGCTATTTGTTGCCGGGGGAGTAGCCACCCCAGCGGATGCCGCGATGATGATGCAACTCGGAGCAGATGGAGTCTTCGTCGGTTCGGGTATTTTCAAATCTGGCAATCCTGAGGCAAGAGCGGCCGCAATCGTTAAGGCTACGACCATGTTCAACGATGCGGATGCTGTCGCGGCAGCCTCCAGGGGCCTTGGAGAAGCGATGGTTGGCATCAATGTCAGCGATCTTCCAGCTCCACATAAGCTTTCCGAGCGTGGCTGGTAAGTGCTTGTAGGTGTTCTAGCGCTCCAAGGAGATAGTCGAGAGCATATTCAGCTTTTAGAGTCTCTGGGAGTTTCTTGCCTGCCAGTGAAGTCTTCCTCTGACCTTCTTGCTCTAGATGGCTTGATTATTCCCGGTGGCGAATCGACAACGATTTCGAAGCTGCTTGAGATTTTTGGTCTTCTAGAGCCGATTCGAGATTTTGCGGCATCCAAACCGGTGCTGGGAACCTGTGCTGGTCTGATTCTGTTATCGAACACGGTCGAGGGGTTGGTGAGTGAGCAGCAGCTAATAGGTGGATTGCCAATCTCATCCAGCAGAAATGCCTACGGTGGCCAATTGCAGTCATTTGAGGCCGAGGTAACCTTCTCGGCTGGGCATCAGGAAAACGTCGCCTTTATTCGGGCACCTAGAATTTTGAATCCCGGACCCAGTGAAGTGCTGGCTAAATTGGGGGACGAAATCGTTGCTGTTAGGCACAACAACCTCTTCGGTGCAACCTTCCACCCTGAAATCACAGGCGGTACGGAATTGCACAAGTTGTTCCTAGAGTTCGTTAAATCTGCTCAAAGCTAGTAATTTAGAGAACTATGTCAGGTCACTCCAAATGGGCAACAACTAAGCACAAAAAGGCCGCAAACGACTCTAAGCGTCAAAAACTGTTTGCGAAGCTAATCAAGAACATTGAGGTCGCTGCTCGGATGGGCGGTTCAGACCAAGAGGGCAACCCCACCCTTTTTGAAGCGGTATACAAGGCCAAGAAGTTGTCATTGCCTGGAGACAACATCGATCGAGCGATTAAGCGTGGTGCAGGAGAGCTTGGTGACGGCGTTGAGTATCACAGCATTATGTACGAGGGTTATGCCCCGGCCGGTGTAGCGGTGATGATCGAGTGTCTAACCGATAATCGGAACCGCGCAGCAGCAGATGTTCGTCTTGCTGTTGGGAAAAATTCAGGGAACATGGCCGACCCTGGATCCGTCAGTTACCAGTTTGCGCGCAAGGGGGTAATCGTAGTTCCTCACTCCTTCGGCGAGGATCAGATTCTTGAGGCAACGATTGAGCACGGAGTTGAAGATATAGAACTGATTGGTGAGAACTATTTACTCACCTGCGATCCAAGCAAGATTGTGGAAACTCGCACGGCCCTTCAGCAGGCTGGGGTCGACTATGAATCGGCCGACGTTGAGTTCGTGCCATCAGTCAAGGTTGAGGTTGATGCTAAGAGCGCCCAGAAGGTAATCGCTTTGGTCGAGGCGCTCGAAGAACTTGATGATGTCCAAGAGGTTTACACGAACATGGAAGTCTCAGAGGCAGTGCTTTTGGAGCTGGAGACTCTGCCAGAATGACTGTGATTCTGGGCGTCGATCCAGGTCTGACCCGATGTGGATTTGGTGTCCTCAATAACGACAAGTCAGTGGACTTTGGTCATTTTGCTACCTCGCCTAAGGATCCTGTGACAAACCGTGTTGGGGTAATTGCTAACCAACTGGAAGAACTTGTGTTGCACCATAAACCCAACCTGATAGCCCTAGAACGCGTGTTTGCTCAGGCCAACCTTAGATCGGTAATGGGTGTTGCACAGATTTCAGGGGCACTCATGGCAATCGCCCACAGGTATCAAATTCCACTTGAATTCTTCACTCCCAGTGAGGTAAAGCTGGCCGTAACAGGAAGCGGTAGAGCTGACAAGGCACAGGTTGGCTTGATGGTGACCAAAGTCTTAGGACTGAGTGAGATTCCTAAGCCCGCGGATGTCGCCGATGCCTTGGCGGTTGCGATTTGTGCCAGTAAGAGAGCAGCGGGCCAAGGCACAAAAGCCCAGCAGAAGTGGGTTGCGGCAGCCAAGTCTGCCAATACCAGATTAGGTTAGGTTCGTGATATCAAGCCTTCAAGGATCCATTAGCCACCTCGGTGTTGACCGAGTGACTCTTGTTGTTGGTGGCGTCGGCTTTTCAATACAACTAACCAGTCGGCATGCGGCAAAGCTGGCAGTTGGCCAGGAGATCCTGCTGCAGACCAAGTTGGTGGTTCGCGAAGATGATCTCTCCCTTTTCGGCTTTCAAGACCAAGAGGAAGGATCGTTGTTCGATCTCTTGTGCGGAGTGAACGGGATTGGCCCCAAACTTGCTATGACAGCGCTATCCGGATTGCCTGCGGAGCTAATGGTGAATGCGATCAACGCCCAGGATGAGTCCGCATTTAGAGCGGTTCCAGGGATTGGACCCAAGACTGCAAAGTTGGTTTTGATCACACTCAGTGGAAAAGTTGGGCTCTCTAGGGGCACCAGGCTCAATGAAAACGTTCTGCAGGCAATGCTGCAGCTTGGGGCCGATGAGGTGTCTTCACGTCAGCTTCTGGCATCCCTTGACCAATCACTTTCCGAGTCGGAGCTGCTCAAGCAGGCACTTTCCAAGCTCGGAAGATCGAAGCTGGGCTCATGACCGATTTGGCTCCGGAAGACCGGGAGATTGAGGCAGCGCTTAGACCGAAGGTTCTCAGTGAGTTTGTCGGGCAGACAAAGGTTGTTGAGCAGCTTTCGCTTGTAATCCAGGCCGCGAAAATTGGTGGCAGAACATCAGACCACATTTTGCTTGCAGGTCCACCGGGCCTTGGCAAAACAACTCTGGCGATGATTGTCGCTCACGAAGCTCAGCGAACGCTAAAGCTCACAAGTGGACCAGCCATTCAATCCGCAGGGGATTTAGCATCAATTCTTTCAGCGTTGGACCAGGGGGACGTTTTGTTCATCGATGAGATTCATCGGATGAGCAGGAGTGCCGAAGAGATGTTGTATTTAGCCATGGAAGACTTCAGAGTGGACGTGATGGTGGGTAAAGGCCCCGGAGCAACCTCGATCTCATTGGACATAGCTCCTTTCACGCTTGTCGGTGCGACAACCAGATCTGGAATGCTGCCCACTCCATTGCGCGATCGTTTTGGTTTTACCGCTTTCTTGGAGTATTACGAACCAAGTGAAATTTCCCAAGTGGTGGCAGTTTCCTCTGGAAAGCTCGGAATCAGCCTCTCTACTGAAGCTCAAGAGCTGTTGAGTCTTCGCTCGAGAGGTACACCAAGAATTGCGAACCGTTTGCTGCGGAGGGTCAGAGATTTCGCAAGCGTGAAGAATCACCCGGAAATTGATCTCAGTATTGCGTTACAAGCCATGGAACTATTCGAGGTGGATCGTCTCGGTCTTGACCGCGTGGATCGGACCCTGTTAACAATGCTTGCTACCAAGTTCAGCGCAAAACCGGTGGGCTTGTCTACCCTGGCAGTTGCTTTAGGAGAGGAACCTGACACTATAGAGGCTGTCATTGAGCCTTTCCTAATTAGGGCCGGCCTACTGCAAAGAACTCCGCGGGGGAGAGAGATTACTGCCCTTGGTTTGGAGCACTTAGAGATTCAATAGAGCAGGATTAGGCCGAAACGCCTATAATTTCGGGGTACCAATCGGTTAGGAAATTCTTGGACTTTTTACTTTTTGCAGTTCTTGGCGTCATGATTCTGCTGCTGGTCAGTCAGAGTCGAAAGCGTAAGAAGGACGCCTCGAATCTACTTGACACGCTGGCTGTCGGTTCAAATGTGATTCTGTATGCCGGGATCAAGGGAACGGTTGTGTCTGTGAATGAAGAAGATCTTGAGATAGAAACGACTCCGGGTACAAAGCTTCGAGTAGTTAAACAATCAGTTCGTGCTATTGAAAGCACTGAGGGGAAATAGTTTTGGCAGAGAACACAACCGTCACCTCGGCGCGCAGGAAGCTTTCCTGGCTGAGCGGAATAGCGGTCTTCTTCGTAGGTTTGATGATCTGGGGCGTAGCCACCGGTCAAACTGGCGCATCCTATTCGCCCGAGCTAGCTCTTGATCTTCAAGGCGGAACTCAAATTATTTTGACCCCAACAGTCGCCGATGGCGAACAGGCCAGCACAGAGCAACTAAACCAGGCCGTAACTATTATTCGCCAGCGTATTGACGGCTCTGGAGTTGGAGAAGCGCAAGTAACCATTCAGGGAAACCAGAACATCGTGGTTGCAATACCTGGAACCCCAGACGCCACAACTTTGCAACTTATTAGAGCCAGCGCTCTTTTGGAGTTCAGACCGGTAATAGCACAAGCAGTGTCCGTGCCGTTGGCTGAAGACGCGGTAATTCAAGACCTCGAGTTGCTCAGCAATGAGCCAGTAAGTTCTCCGGTAAACCCAAGCGATCCAGCCTGGGCAACAGAAAAGGTAATAGCTGAGTTCGAACAGCTGGATTGTCTTTCAGTGTTCCGGCAGCCAGGGCAGGTAGACGACCCAACCAGAGCGCTCGTGACTTGCGACGAAAACTATTTGTATAGATACATCCTCGGGCCAGTTGAAGTCCAGGGCGCGAGTATCTCAGACGCCAGCGCAGGTACTGTTACAACTCAAACCGGAGCATCTACCAACACTTGGGCGGTCAATCTTGAATTCAACGCCGAAGGAACAGAGGCATTCGGACAGGTTACCGCCAGACTCTTCGGTCAGCCATCTCCGGCCAATCAATTCGCAATCACACTCGACGGCCTTGTTATAACTGCTCCTTCGACTAATGCCGTCATTACCAATGGGCAGGCACAAATAACGGGATCATTTACTCAGGAATCGGCGACGGTCCTATCTGATCAGCTGAAATATGGTGCCCTACCAATCGGATTTGAGGTTCAGTCACAGGAGAACATCTCGGCCACCCTCGGCGATGAATCCTTGAGGTCTGGTCTGATAGCCGGCCTTATTGGACTTATCTTCGTAGTGATCTACATGACCTTTCAGTATCGAGGTCTAGCGACTGTAGTGCTCGGCTCGCTCATCGTTGCGGCACTGCTGGTCTATCTGGCCATTGCGTTCCTGTCGTGGAGACAGGGTTACCGGCTTTCCCTTGCTGGAGTTGCTGGTTTGATTGTTGCCATCGGTATTACTGCTGACTCTTTCATCGTGTATTTCGAGAGAATTAGGGATGAGCTTCGAGACGGCAGGAATCTTGAAGCCGCGGTGGAAGCCGGATGGAAGCGTGCGCTTCGAACAATCTTGATTTCAGATGCCGTCAGCTTTACAGCAGCAGTCGTGCTGTATCTTCTCACCAGCTCATCGGTCCGAGGGTTTGCATTTACTCTGGGTCTAACTACCTTGATCGACCTTCTAATAGTGACTATGTTCACTCACCCAATGGTTCAGCTGCTTGCCAGGAATAAGTTCTTCGCGTCTGGGCACAGATTCTCAGGGTTTGACCTTTCCGCAAAGGCCGCATCGTATGCGGGCAGGGGAGAGTTCCGCGTAGCCAACCAGCTAGCCGCCGGCAAGGTGGAGAAGTCTTCTAAGGAGGCTGCCAAGAGGCAGACAATTGCCGAACGAAAAGCACTTGCAGGCAAGGGAGAAAACAATGAGTAGAGCACGCGAATTTGGTAACCGGCTGTATTCAGGAGAGCAGAGTTTCAATTTTGTGGGCCGACGCAAGCTCTGGTATACCGCAGCTGCAGTGGCAGTTATCTTGGCAATGCTGTTGCCAGTGCTTCGAGGTGGGTTTAACTTCGGAATCGAATTCCGAGGTGGGTCTGAGTTTAGGCTTACTAACTCTCAGAGCCTGTCACACGGGGTTGCCGCAGATGTGCTTGCCGAAATATCTCCCGGGTCTCAGGTGAAAATCACTGATGTGGGCCTAGCAGACATCAGAATCCAAACCGAACAGCTGGCAGACCTTGAATCAGAAGAAGCTCGATTGGCACTAGCCGAAGCATTTGGCGTAGATGGTGCAGATGTTGCTTCTAGCTTCGTGGGTCCCAACTGGGGAGCTGATGTCACCGCGCAGGCCCTCACCGGACTGGTGGTATTCCTGATTCTGGTTTCATTGCTGATGACCGTCTATTTCCGAAGTTGGAAGATGTCGGTAGCCGCGTTGCTCGCGCTGGCACATGACTTGATTCTTACGGCTGGAATTTATGCGGGCGTTGGGTTCGAGGTTACCCCGGCTGCTGTAATCGGCTTTCTTACAATTCTTGCTTACTCTTTGTACGACACCGTGGTGGTTTTCGACAAGGTCAGGGAGAATACTCTGGAAATTGAATATTCCGAAACCCGAACCTTCGGTGAGATGGTAAATCTGGCTGTAAACCAGACCCTGGTGCGTTCTGTCAACACTTCTGTTGTTGCCGTTCTGCCAGTCGCTTCGATTCTGTTCGTTGGATCCTTGTTGCTCGGAGCAGGAACACTAAGAGACATTGCACTGGCGCTATTTGTCGGAACAATCGTCGGTACCTACTCGTCCATCTTCCTGGCTGCACCGGTTTACGCTCACTTGCGTGAAGGTGAGCCTGCTTTGAAGAAAGCCGCTGAGAAGGTTGCCGCCAGTCGGGCATAGAATAGGGCCATTCCGTTAGAGGGTGGCAAAATGACCGATGCGAAATCAAGCTCGCTTCGTGCCCGTCTGCCGAAAATATTTACCCGATCCTCGACGGCTTATGATTCGGACCTTGCCGCACTAACCAAGATTGTCAAGACCGCTCATCCAAAAGCGGACCTAACCGTCATCGATAGGGCTTATCGGGTCGCCGAGAAATATCACGAGGGCCAACTCAGGAAATCGGGTGAGGAATACATCACCCACCCGCTGGCAGTGGCACGCATTCTTGCGGACTTGGGCTCCGGTCCTGCCACAATTGCTGCAGCACTATTGCATGACACCGTCGAAGACACCGAGTATTCGCAAGAGGCTCTTGAACAGGATTTTGGGCCGGAAGTTGGCCTATTGGTTGATGGCGTTACAAAGCTAGACCGAGTGAAGTTTGGTGACAGCGCACAATCAGAGACCATGCGAAAAATGGTCGTCGCTATGAGCAAGGATGTTCGTGTCCTAGTCATAAAGCTGGCGGATAGGCTTCACAATGCAAGGACCTGGGGCTTTGTCTCCCCGGAGTCGGCGAAACGTAAAGCTCAAGAAACAATTGAGATCTACGCACCTCTAGCCCATCGGCTTGGAATCTCGACCATGAAGGTCGAGCTGGAAGACATCTGTTTCGCAGTGCTTTATCCAAAGGTGTATGAAGAGATCGTTTCGTTGGTTGGACAAAGAAATCCGCTGAGGAACGACTACACCCAGATAGTGATTGCCGAAATTGGCCAAGAACTCAAGCAGGGGCGCGTCAAGGCGCAGATAGACGGCAGACCAAAGCAGTACTACTCGATCTACCAGAAGATGGTTCTGCGAGGCAGAGAGTTCGACGACATCTTCGATTTGGTCGGTGTGCGTGTTGTTGTCGCCACTGTAAAGGATTGCTACGCAGCCTTGGGAGCAATCCACGCTAGGTGGTCACCACTTCCAGGTCGGTTCAAAGATTACATCGCGATGCCAAAATTCAATCTCTATCAATCGCTGCACACCACAGTTGTGGGACCTCAGGGCAGAGCGGTTGAGATCCAGATTCGTACGCTTGAAATGCATCATCGAGCCGAATTTGGAGTGGCCGCCCATTGGAAATATAAGGCGCAGGCGGGCAAAGATGACAAAGCGGTCGACCTTGCCTGGCTAAAGCAACTCTCCGACTGGCAGGAAGAAACCGCCGACCCGGGGGAGTTCCTGGACAACCTGAGATTTGAAATTGGGGCCAAAGAGCTTTACGTATTTACTCCCAAGGGCAAAGTGGTCGGTTTAGCAGCCGGATCAACTCCAATAGATTTCGCTTATGCGGTCCATACCGAAGTTGGACATAAGACCATTGGCGCAAAGGTAAACGGTCGACTGGTTCCGCTTGAGAGCAAGCTTCAGGCCGGAGACTCAGTAGAAGTGTTAACTTCAAAGTCAGAGGGCGCAGGGCCGAGTAAAGATTGGCTAAATTTCGTTGGCTCACCAAGTGCGAGGGCAAAAATAAAGCATTGGTTCACTCAAGAGCGCCGAGAAATCGCCACCGAGGATGGCAAGGAGGCCTTGGCCAGAGGGCTTCGCCGAAAAGGATTGCCGGTGCAGTCACTGCTGGGCTCTGCTTCGCTTCAAAAGGTTGCTCAGGAGCAGTCGCTCACAGACATCCCCGCGCTTTATAGTGCCATCGGTCAGGCCCAGGTGTCAGTTGCCACCGTGATAGATCGGCTCAAGCAACTTGAGGGGCTGACGCCAGAAGGACAAACCGAAGAAATTCCGATCCAGGTTCCAAAGTCCCTGCGTCAACGAAAGAATGAGTCGCAAGGCGTATTGGTCAAGGGCGACCCAGATGTGATGTCCAAGATGGCAAGATGCTGCACTCCGGTTCCAGGTGATGAAATCACAGGCTTTATTACCAGGGGAGAGGGAGTATCAGTTCACCGAGTCGACTGTAAGAACGTCAAGAGCCTCAGCAAAGAGCGCCTGGTAGATGTTTCATGGGCCGACCAGGCGCGAGGCGTGTTCATGGTTCAGATCCAGATCGAAGCCTTAGATCGATCAGGGCTGCTCAGCGATGTCACTCGAGTGTTGACTGAGAACCACGTGAACATTTTGAATGCATCCGTCTCAACTGGTCGCGACCGCGTGGCAATAAGCAAGTTCATTTTTGAAATGGCGGACCCGGGCCACCTAGACCACCTTTTGAACCAAGTTCGCAAGATTGAGGCGGTATACGACGTCTACAGGCTAAAAACGGGCTAGAGGCTAATCTACGGCCTGCTGAGCAGCAAGCAACCAGGCTTTGCGGGCTGTTATTTGCTCCTCTATGGCCTTTTTCTTGTCAGCCTTGGCTAGTTTGAGTTCGGCCTCCAATTTCAAGATGGCATCCTCAAGCTGCGTGGCCAGCGAATTTGAACGCGCTTTGGCCGCAGGGTCGGAACGACGCCAGGCATCAGCTTGCATCTCTGCAATCTTCTTCTCAGCTTGACGAAGGGGTTCTTCGATCTTGCGAACCTGATCTCTTGGCACGTGACCGATTTTTTCCCACTTTGCCTGAACACTGGATATGACCGTCTTAGCCGCATCGATGTCCTCGAACTTTATGGCCTGAATCTCTTTTATTAGAGCCGTCTTCATTTCTAGGTTCGCAGCTTGACTCGAAGCAACTTCTGCATCCTTTTGCTTCTTGGCAGCGAAAATGGCGTCACCTGCGGCGCGAAACTCTTTCCAAAGCGTGTCTTCCGCCTTGCCGGCTTTGCCTGCGTCTTTCCATTGGTTTTGGAGCTTCTTATAGGCATCTGCAGCATCACTACCTTTGGAAAGTAGAGCTTGTGCACTGGCAACAAGTGACTGTTTGATTGCACGGGCTTCCTTGAAGGAGCCGTCTTGACTTGCAAAGAATGCTCTTCTACCCTGCTCGAATTTTGCTCGAGCCTGTGAGAATCGCTTCCAGATTGGGTCAGTCTTCGCCTTTGGAATTTTTGGACCCTCTTTTTGCAGCTTCTGCCAGCGATCGAAAAGCTCGGTCATTTCGACGCCCGACTTTTTCCAGTTTATTCCGCCTAGGTTGGCAATAATCGCCTCGGCTCGAGCAGCGATTTCTTCTTTGGCTGCCATGGCAACCTCTGCCTGCGCGGCCCGCTCCAGGCTGGCCTTTTCAGCCGTCTTCTCGATTGCTGCGGTGAGCGCTTCAACCCTGTCCCTGAGGTTTTGTATGTTTCCAACCACCTTTGGCTCAACGAGCTCTTTGGTCAGGTGTTCCCTTGTGGTTTTTAGACTCTTCGCATCTGTTATGCCGGCCGCAATCCGCTGTTCCAGGGTTCTAACCTGTGCTGAGAGATCTTCAAACTTTCTTACGAAATAGGCCAAGGCCTCTTCGGGTGTCACGTTTGGATATTGACCTACTAAGCGCTCTGCTCCACTGTCGGAAACAAATACGTTGTTGGTCTCGTCTACGCGGCCGAAATCATTGGTTGTCAAGGGATGCTCCTGTTGGTTTTGTCTTACTCTACCGAAACTGCACTGATCAGTACTTCAACTGCAGGTGATCCATCCGAGGCGCCACTGGAAGTTCCGGCCTCTGCGATCGACTTTACAGAATCTAATCCAGTTGTGATTTTGCCAAAGACCGTGTAGCCACCAACAGCGTCAGAGGGAATATTGGATTCTTGATAGACGATGAAAAATTGCGAACCCATTGAGTAGTCATCACCACCGCGCCTTGCCATTGCCAAGACACCCTCTTCGTAGAGGTCCGCCGAAGGGGCATTTTCAATTGGCCCCCAGTTATAACCGGGGCCACCAGTGCCGTCTCCAGAAGGATCACCGCACTGAAGCACGAAGATGCCCGCGGTCACCAGTCGGTGGCAGCTTATGTTTTCAAAATAGCTATCACCGGCGAGGGCGACGAAGTTTGCAACCGCCTGGGGAGCAAGGTCACCGAATAGTTCAAAGTCGAGTTGATCATCGTTTAGATTCAGTGAGCCATTCCATAATCTGTTTTCCGCTAGTGAAGCCAATGGAACTAGCGGGTCATTCGTTGGAGTCACTTCCTCTTGCGCAGCGGCGTCGGTGACAGTTTCAACGGTTTCACCCTCGGCAGTTTCAGAATCAACTTGCCCGGGACCGAAGGAGTAATAGCCGAGTTGTCCAGCTAGTGCTATCACGACCGCTGCGGCCGCGGCCAATAGAAAAGTTTTGTTATCTGTCTTAGATCGCTCCGCCCTATTTCTAATGAGTTCCTGCTTCGCTTGATAGTTTTCAAGCTTCTTATCTGTTTTCATAAATCACCTATTTTCCGCCCTCGCAATTCTAGGTGTTGCTTAGACTTCGCGTGTGGTAGAAATTCCTTTGGCGGCAAGGTTGAGACCCACGGCTATAGCCGGGGTCTTGGGGCAAAATCTGGCGCTGACCAAAAACGGTCCGCTGGCAAGGCTTCTAACTGCTGATTCCTCGGCTAGCTGGACATCGGTCATTCTTTGGGGACCGGCCGGCAGTGGCAAAACTACTATTGCCAGAATTATTGGTGAGTCTGGTGGTTCTCACTTCCAGGAGCTGAGTGCGGTCAGCGCGAGTGTCTCTCAGGTTCGAGAGCTTATTGCCAAGGCCAAGGAGCTTAAGAATCTTTACGACAAACCAACCGTGCTGTTTTTGGACGAAGTACATAGGTTTTCTAAATCTCAACAGGACTCATTACTTGGAGCCGTTGAATCCGGTGTCATCACCCTCATTGCTGCCACAACAGAAAACCCCTCATTCAGCGTCATCACACCGCTGATTTCAAGATCAATAGTCGTCACACTGGCGCCGATCGACGATGTTGCAATGCTTGAGATTCTTAAATCCGCACTCTCAGTACCCGAAGGATTGCCGGGTAAAACTTTCGATCCAGAAGCACTTGACTATCTGGTGAAGATATCATCGGGCGATGCCAGAAGAGCACTAACCCTCATGGAGCAGGTTGCGATGAGCTCCGGTGTAAAAGTCAGTTTGGACGAGGCCAAGCAAGCAGCAAGCGCGACCCTGGTCTATGACCAGTCCGGGGATAATCACTACGACACCATCAGCGCTTTTATAAAGTCGATTCGTGGATCAGATGTGGACAGTGGTTTGCACTATCTAGCGAGGATGATTGTCGGGGGAGAAGATCCAAAGTTCATTGCGCGGCGGCTAATGATTCTCGCGGCGGAGGACATCGGGCTTGCAGATCCTCAGGCTCTCGTGCTGGCGGAGGCGACAGCCGGTGTCGTGGAACGTATCGGAATGCCAGAGGGGAGAATACCGCTTGCTGAGCTCACGATCTACCTGGCGCTTGCACCAAAGTCCAATCGCGCATACGAGGCTATAAATCAGGCAATTGCTGCAGTTCAGGCGGGAGATGTCCCTCAAGTACCTGCGGCACTTCGGTCAACCGGAGCAACCGGTTATGTGTATCCACACGATCACCCCCATTCAATAGTTGCCCAGAAATACCGTGAGGGCAACGAGGCTATTTACAACCCATCAAACAATGGCTACGAAGCAGAGATAGCCGCTAGAGCTGCGGCAGTTAGAAAAATCCTGTTTGAATAGTGACATGCATTGCTGGCTCTGTTAGTATTCTCAGGTTGTTTAGATTCTGCGGCTGGAATTTGTTCGACCAATAAAATCCAAACTAAAGCTTGAAAGGTACCTTTTTGTCTAAGGCCACTAGAACCCGCAGTAAGACACGCATGTCGCGTGCCCTTGGTATCGCATTGACGCCCAAGGCTGCAAAATACATGGAAAAACGACCCTATGGACCGGGTCAGCACGGCCGCACTAAGCGCAAGAGCGACTCTGACTACGCAGTGAGACTTCGCGAGAAGCAGCGTTTGCGCGCCCAGTACGGAATTCGCGAAGCACAGCTTCGCAAGACTTTCCAGGAAGCCAAGCGCACCTCTGGTTTGACCGGTGAGAACCTTGTCGAGCTGCTGGAAATGCGTCTCGACGCACTAGTGCTCCGCTCCGGAATGGCCAGAACAATCTCCCAGGCACGTCAGCTGGTAGTCCACCGCCATATCCTTGTTGACGGAGAGCGTGTAGACCGTCCATCATTTAGAGTCAAGCCAGGACAGATGATTCACGTTCACGAGAAGAGTGAACGCACTGAGCCTTTCCAGGTAGCCGCCGCTGGTGGTCACTCGGACGTTTTGGCTAAAACCCCAGAATATATTTCCGTTGATCTTGACAAGCTACAAGCAACTCTCGTTCGTCGCCCAAAGCGCGAAGAGGTCCCAGTGACCTGTGAAGTGCAGCTTGTAGTTGAGTACTACGCAGCCAGGTAGCTAAGAATGACAGGCGGAGAGCTTGCTGTGGTCATTTTGGCCGCCAGCGTAGCTCTGCTTGTCCTCTTGCTTGGATTCCCGCTTGTGAAGTTGGGCAAGCTTTTGGATAAGACGGCTGGAACTGTCACAGTTTTCAACAACGAATTCGAACCAATTCTTGCGGAGGCGAAGCAGACGCTCAGTGAGGCGAATCGACAACTAAAGAGAATGGACAACATCTCAAAGGATGTTGAACAGGTAACTACAAACATCTCCTCTTTGGTGGCGGTATTCACGGCTTCAGTCGGCGCGCCGCTAACCAAGGTTTTCGGATTGTTGCAGGGTGTTAGCAAGGTGTTTGGAAAGAGGAAGTAGCTTATGTCTAAATTAGGTTGGTTTATTGCCGGAGCAGCGCTTGGGGCCGTCACACTAATTCAAATGCGTGATAATCCAAAAGCGCAGCAAGCCGTAGATGATGTAAAAGCAGCAGCCAGAGACTTTACCAGCGCTGTCACCTCGGGCTATCAAGAGCGTGAAGCCGAGATCCAAAAAGCTTCTAAATCTAAAAAGTAGTCATGAAGACAGCCGAGATTAGGCGGCGCTGGCTGTCCTATTTTGAATCAAAAGGCCATACGGTGGTGCCTAGCGCCCCACTTATAAGTCAGGACCCGACGCTCATGTTCGTGGTCGCCGGTATGGTGCCATTCATTCCTTACATGACCGGAGTGATGCCGTCCCCGTATTCTCGAGCCACCTCAGTGCAGAAGTGTGTCAGAACACTAGACATTGACGAGGTGGGAAAGACCACTCGTCATGGAACATTTTTCCAGATGAATGGCAATTTCAGTTTCGGAGACTATTTCAAGAGTGAAGCAATCTCATTCGCTTGGGAGCTGCTTACGAAAAGTATTGAGCAGGGCGGCTACGGCTTTGACCCTGAAAAGCTCTGGGCCACTGTGTACGAGGACGACGAAGAGTCGATCAAATATTGGTTAGAACAGACCACTATCCCAGCGGAGCGAATTCAAAAACGCGGCATGGCTGATAACTACTGGTCGACAGGCCAGCGTGGCCCGGCAGGACCCTGTTCTGAAATCTACTTTGACAGAGGTCCGGAATACGGCATCGAGGGCGGCCCGGTGGCCGATGAGGACAGATACATCGAAATCTGGAACCTGGTCTTCATGCAGTACGAGCGTGCTGACGGTGGCACTAAAGATCACTTCGAGATTCTCGGCGAACTCCCCAAGCAAAACATTGACACCGGCATGGGTCTGGAGCGAGTGGCGTTTTTGCTCCAAGAGGTTGAAAACATTTATGAGATTGATCAGATCAGACCCCTAATCGATTTGGCCGCTGAGCTCAGCGGTAAAGAATACGGAGCAGACGAGACAGACGATGTCCGCATGCGGGTAATTGCCGACCACATAAGATCTTCGCTGATGCTCATGTCCGACGGAGTTTCTCCCTCAAATGAGGGTCGCGGCTATGTTTTGCGGCGCCTTTTAAGAAGGTCAGTACGAGCACTGCGCCTGCTTGGAGTCCAAGGTGCGAGCTTTGCTCAGCTATTTGAAACTAGCAAAAATGCAATGGTTGAGGCATACCCTGAGCTTGAAGAGAATTTTCAACGGGTACTTAGATCAGCACTCTCTGAAGAAGCAGGCTTTGCAAGAACTCTGGAAACAGGAACTCAGGTTCTTGAAGCCGCAGTGAAGCAGGCCCAGGGGACACTGCCTGGTGAAACCGCCTTCCTGCTGCACGACACCTACGGCTTTCCAATTGACCTTACGGTCGAGATGGCTGGAGAATCCGGTGTTGAAGTCGACCGATCTGGCTTCGATAAGCTCATGCAGGAGCAGAAGCAGCGTGCCAAGCAGGATGCTCAAGACAAGAAGACCGGCGGTGGCTCACTACAGGTTTATAGCGCTGCAAGAGCACTCGGTGAGACTGAGTTTCTGGGATACGACCAACTTCAAGTCGAGGCAGAAGTAATTGGCCTAGTTCGAGACGGATCAGGTGTCGAGGGACTTACCGAAGGACAGATAGGCGAAGTGTTCCTAAATCGGACACCCCTATACGGCGAGTCCGGAGGCCAGGCAGCCGATGCTGGTCAGATATCTGGGGCGGGATTCACGCTTCAGGTTTTGGATGTTCAAAAGCCCGTCAAGGGCCTGTTCTCGCATCGAGTGAGGGTCGAAAAAGGTGAGATCACAAACGGCGCATCAGTCTTAGCAACAGTTGACCCGGATTGGCGACTTGGAGCTTGCCAATCGCACAGTGCAACCCATGTCGTGCACGCAGCTCTTCGACAGGTTCTTGGTCCAGAGGCAATGCAGTCAGGATCCTTTAATAGACCTGGCTTCATGAGGCTTGACTTCTCCTGGAATGAACCGCTGAGTGATCAGACCAAAGCCGAAATTGAAGAGGTGGCGAACCTAGCTATCCGCTCAGACTTAGCCGTAAGTGCGCAATTCATGAGTGTGCAGCAGGCCAAAGACTTTGGAGCCATCGCTCTATTTGGCGAGACCTACGATGAACAGGTCCGCGTCGTTCAAATAGGTGGCCCTTGGTCGCGAGAGCTATGTGGTGGTACCCATGTTGCGCGCTCGGCACAGATCGGTCTAGTCAGCGTTACAGGTGAGTCGTCGGTTGGCTCGGGTTCCAGACGTATTGAAGCGCTGGTTGGCATGGATGCACTCACTTCCTTGCAAAACGAACGCAACTTGGTACGCAGGCTAGCTTCACAACTCAAAGTTTCCACAGGGGAGCTAGAGCAAAAGGTTATCGATGAGCTATCGAGTCTAAAAAGTCTAGAAAAACAAATTGCCACCCAGAGGGCGGCTGAGCTTAGAGCAAAGGTCCCGGAACTTGCTAGTCAAGCCGTCGTGCAGGGCTCCTTGAAGGTTTTGAGTCTGCAACTAGAAGATCTATCAGCGGATGATCTTAGGTCTTTAGCACTATCTCTGAAAGCTGAACTTGGCGGATCCGCGGTTGTAATCCTGGCGACAATTTCAGCAGGGTCTGCGACAGTGATTGTCGCCGCTGGACAAGAAGCATTAGCAGCTGGCGTTAAGGCCGGGTCATTGGTTTCGATCGCATCGAAAATTCTTGGTGGTGGCGGTGGTGGAAAGCCTGACTTGGCCCAAGGTGGAGGCACTGAAATCCAGTCACTGCAAAAGGCCTTGGCTGCAGCGGTCGCTTCGATCTAATGAGACGAATTGGCCTTGATGTCGGTTTGGCCAGAATAGGCGTTGCTCTCTCAACTGGGTCTCTGGCTCTGCCTCATTCTGTGATCAGTAACGATGACCAATCAATTCTCAAACTCCTGGACTTGGCTAAGGAAGTTGGTGCTTCGGTTTTCTATGTTGGATTGCCGCTATCGCTTAGTGGCAGTCAAACCGACAGCACGCGGATGGCTATCGATTTCGCAGTGATACTTTCCGAAGCAGAATTTGAAGTGCGGATGGTGGACGAGCGCCTAACATCTGTTTCTGCGAAGCGAGCGCTGCACAAGGCTGGTAAAAATTCAAGGCAACAAAAGCCTCTTATTGACGCGTCCGCTGCAAGCCTTATATTGGACTTTGCCATTGCGTCAGAACGGGACGGCAATTGGTCTGGACTGACATTGGAGGCGGCTCGTGAATACTGAGTTCGAAGAGGAAAGCGCTCCAAGAAAGAACAAGCGTTCTCTGGTCTCTGGATTTATTGCGATTTTTCTGATTTTTGGATTGGTGGCTGGTGGTCTCTTTGCCGCAAGTAGCACTATCCAAGAATTCCTAACGCGTTTTCAGGTCGAGGATTACTCGGGAGAACCGGGCCCAGTGACTCAGCTCGTGATCTCGGAGGGGGAAAATGGCGAAGATGTAGCTAGGTCCATGGTTGAGGCTGACATCATTCAAAGCTTTGACGCGATTTACCGGGACATGTTAAACGTCAACCTGGTTATCTTTCCAGGTACTTATGAGTTTCCAACCAAGCTCTCAGGGTCCGCAGCCTTGGCGCTATTGATGCAAGGCAATAATCGGGTGACGATCTCAACGACGATTCCAGAGGGTTTCACGGTTGCTCAGATACTGCTGCGGGTTCAAGAAGATCTTGGGATCTCACCGCAGGATATGTCCAAGGCTTTTGAGAGTCAGCTTCAGCGCCTGCCGGATGGTCTGCCCACGATAGAAGGTTACCTATTTCCTGCAACCTACTCCTTTGATCCCAACCCAGATGCGACCGAGGTCGTCACCGCCATGGTCGATCGAATGGAGAGTGAACTTAGTGGTTACGAAATCACCCTGAAGGAATCTTTTCCAGTCGTTGTTCTGGCGTCAGTGATTCAAGCCGAGGGAATGCTCAGAGAAGATTTCTACAAGATTTCCAGGGTCTTCACAAACAGACTAGAGAGAACCATTGCGCTCCAGTCTGATCCGACTGTTAAATACCGCTATGAAGGCAGCCTTGATTCATTTCAGGAGGGCATGAAAGACACCGAATCGCTGTTCAATACCTATGCCCACCCTGGGCTTCCGTTAGGGCCAATTTCAAACCCTGGAGCGCTAGCCATCGAGGCCGCACTTAGGCCAGCGATCGGTGACTGGTTGTACTTTGTGTCGATAAATCTCGACACCGGCGAAACGATCTTTTCGGAGACGCTAGCTCAGCACGAAAAGGCCGCGGATCTATACCGTCAATGGCTAAGAGATAACCCATAGCCGATGACAGAGCAATTCTGCGTAGTAGGTTCACCGATTTCCCACTCCAAGTCACCGGTGATTCATAACGCCTGCTTTAGATTTCTCGCGCGCGACGCCTTCTATTTTGCAAGTGAGGTCACTCATCTATCGAGATTCCTGGCCGAACGTGAAGATATCGCTGGCTTAAGCGTCACAATGCCGCTGAAGGAACAGGCATTTGAGATATCCACCACTCTGGACCCAGTTGCTCTTGCAACCGGGAACGTCAACACACTGATCAAAACTCCAGGTGGCTGGCAGGGTTTCAACACCGACGTCTTCGGTCTGACTCAGGCCACCAGTGAACTGTCGTTCAAAACTTTAGCGATACTTGGAACCGGATCTTCTGCCCGCTCCGCACTGGTCGCGTTCTCGAACCATGAATCGGTGATTTGGGGCAGAAATCGGGCCTCATCCGAGACCCTGGCGGCAGAGCATGGCGCCATTTCAGTGCCACTTGAAGATGCTCTGTCTTGTGACCTTGTGATCAGCACGTTGCCGAAGGGGGCCTTGCGACAGATAGGCGCGACAGATTCCATTTATCCGGGGACACTGATGGACATTAGTTATTCGAATGAATCCAATGGGGCTTTGAAGTTTTCCGGTGGACAGATATCAGGTTTAGACATGCTGGCTTGGCAAGCACTCATGCAACAGCGAATTTTCGCTGGTAGAAAGCCGTCGGAAGCCTTCGAGAATGAGTCAAAAATGCTCGAGGTAATTATGTCTGCCCTAAACATGACAAAATAGACAGATGCTTAGATGGATAACTGCCGGTGAATCACATGGCCCGGAACTAATTGGAGTTCTAGAAGGCCTGCCAGCGGGCGTGCCTATTCTTGAACAGGACATCCAGCAAGCGCTTCAACGACGCCGGCTCGGCTACGGACGCGGTGCTCGCATGAAATTCGAGCAAGACCTAATCACGCTTTCTTCAGGTATTCGATTTGGCCTGTCTCAGGGCGGACCGATTGCAATTCGGATAGCAAACACAGAGTGGCCCAAATGGGAAACAGTGATGAGCGCTGGTCCGGTTGAAGCGGCAGATCTATCCGGCGCTAGAGGGGCACCACTGACTAGACCGAGACCTGGTCACGCAGATTTCACTGGAATGCAAAAGTATGGTTTTGAAGAGGCACGTCCAGTTCTGGAGCGTGCAAGCGCCAGAGAAACGGCAACCCGGGTAGCACTGGGAGCAGTTGCGCAGCGCTTCCTATCAGAGTTGGGGATAAACCTTGTCACTCACACCGTGGCAATTGGTCCGGTCATCGGGCTGTCTGAGGTATTGCCAGGACCGACCGACATTCAAGCATTAGATAAAGACCCTATGCGCTGCTTCGACAAGCCAACATCGGATGCCATGGTCGCCGAAATAGATCTCTGTCATGCCTCTGGCGACACTGTCGGCGGAGTGTGTGAAACCTTGGTCTACGGTTGCCCTCCGGGTCTTGGCAGCTATGTTCATGCCGACAGGAGACTTGATTCCCAGTTGGCAGCGGCTGTGATGGGAATCCAAGCAATGAAGTCAGTCGAGATTGGAGACGGGCTTGAAACCACCAGAAGACGTGGTTCAATGGCCCACGATGAAATCGTGAAGGGGTCTGAGGGTGCTGAACGGATTACCGGTCGAGCCGGAGGCATTGAGGGCGGCATGACGAACGGTGAAATTGTCAGAGTGCGCGCCGGCATGAAGCCAATCAGCACGGTTCCAAGAGCCTTGCAAACCATAGACACCGCCTCTGGAGAGGAAACGACTGCTCATCATCAGAGAAGTGACGTGTGTGCGGTACCAGCATCAGGTGTCGTAGTTGAGGCGATGGTCGCTCTGGTTATTGCCAACTCGGTGATTGAAAAATTCGGCGGTGACTCTATTGCTGAAACCAAGAGGAACATGCAGAGCTACCTGGATAATATTCCCACCAATCTGCATTCGAGAATCGTAAGAGACTGATGAGCAAAGCGCTCATCCTAGTTGGCCCGATGGGCGCGGGTAAAACGACTTTCGGTAAGCGGTTGGCGAAGAATTGCGAACTCACTTTCACAGATACTGACAGTTTGATAACCAAGAGCCACGGCCCAATTGCCGCGATTTTTAGAAAATTTGGCGAAGATCACTTTAGACAGCTTGAAGAACAGAGTCTCTTGGAGGCGATCGGCATTGGCGGTGTAATTGCCACCGGGGGAGGTGTTGTGCTCTCGGAACTAAACCGTAAAGTCCTGAAAGAGCACCAAACTGTGTTTCTAGATACAAACATGGAATACGTTCTTAGAACTCTAAACACTTCAAAGCGGCCACTATTAAAAGACGATCCTGAGAACTGGGGCCGTCTCTATGATCTTCGTTTGGTCCACTATCAAGAGGTTTCATGCGCAACCATAAACACAGCTGATCTAAAAGTCAGAGCAGTGATGGAAAGATTAGAGAAAGAAGTGTCGAAGCTATGACGGAAATCACTATCGGCAGAGCCCTGCTTCAGGATGTCCCAAATTCTCTGCACGGTGTAAAGAAGACCCTGATTGTCTATCCACAACCACTGGCAGCAACCGCGGAAGCTCTGTCTGAGCAGCTGAAATCCGACGGTTTTGAGACTTTTCTGGCCGAGGTACCAGCGGCTGAAGACGCCAAAAGAATTGAAGTAGCTGCCTTCTGCTGGCAGATAATGGGTCAAGCCGACTTTCATAGAAACGATGCTGTGGTTGGGCTTGGTGGAGGTTCGACAACAGACCTTGCGGGATTTGTGGCAGCTACCTGGCTACGGGGAATTCGCTCCGTCCTGATACCAACGACTTTACTGGGAATGGTGGATGCGGCCATCGGCGGAAAGACGGGGGTCAACACCGCGGAGGGTAAAAATCTTGTTGGGGCTTTTCATCTTCCGCACAGCGTCATTTGCGACCTCAACACCTTGGTATCACTTCCCAGAAATGAGCTACTCGCGGGCATGGCTGAGGTTGTCAAATACGGTCTTATAGCAGATCCATGGATTTTGGAAACCATTGAGACCGACCAGGCGGCTACTGATCCCAATTCTCAGGTTTTCGAAGAGCTGATTCGAAGGTCTGTTGCGATAAAAGACGGGGTGACTTCTCGCGACTTACGCGAGTCTGGCGAACGGGAATTCTTGAACTACGGGCACACGCTTGGGCACGCAATCGAGCACGCTGAAAGATATAAGTGGCGGCATGGGGCAGCCATCTCCATTGGCATGGTTTTCGCGGCAGAGTTGTCGATGCTCTCGGGCAAGCTCTCGGAAGCAGACGTTAACAGACACAGGTCGGTGATGACATCGCTGGGACTGCCAATCAAATACAAAGCCGATAAATGGCCACAGCTTCTAGAAACAATGCAGCGCGACAAAAAAGCTCGAGGTGGCTCACTAAGGTTCGTAGTCCTCGATCAAATCGGCAAGCCATCAATCTTGAATGCGCCCACGCCAGAGTTGGTATTTACAGCATTTCAGGCGATTGTGGAATAGCGTTAGCTCATGTCCAAAATCTACGTGCTAAATGGCCCAAATCTAAATCTGCTCGGCTCTCGTGAGCCTGAGGTTTACGGCACGCTTTCGCTAGAGGAGATAACCAAGACCCTAACGGTTTCGGCTGCCCAACTAGGAGTAGAGATCAGCTGTCATCAAACCAATAGCGAAGATCAGCTAATCCAGTGGCTTCACCAGGCATTCAAAGAAAAAGCAAACGTGATCTTGAATCCAGCGGCATTCACCCATTACAGCTACGCGCTTCGAGATGCCTGTGCAGTACTAACCACCTCCGGCCAGAAGCTTATTGAGGTGCACCTCACCAATCCTCACGCGCGAGAGGCCTTCCGGCACACGAGCGTAATCTCGGCAGTAGCCACCGGTGTGATAGCAGGGTTTGGAGTAGATAGTTACCTTTTGGCTCTCGAGCAACTAGCACGGCACTAGAATTTGCTAGGCGCTAAGGAGAAATAATGGCATCCTCGAACGATCTCAAAAACGGCATGGTACTTCAAATAGAAGGCCAACTCTGGTCGGTTATTGAATTCCAGCACGTAAAGCCAGGAAAAGGTCCTGCATTCGTGCGCACAAAAATGCGCAACGTGCTCTCTGGCAAGGTTGTCGACAAAACCTTCAATGCTGGCGCAAAGATTGAGACAGCCAATGTTGACAGACGTGAAATGCAATATTTGTATAACGATGGAACCGGCTTCGTATTTATGGACGTGTCTAATTACGAACAGTTGATCGTACCGACCGAAGTAGTCGGTGATGTTGCAAACTTTATTCTTGAGAATCAAAATGCCACGGTGGCAATGCACGATGGCTCAGCCCTATATGTCGAACTGCCACCATCTGTAGTTCTTGAGATTACCTACACCGAACCGGGGCTTCAGGGTGATCGCTCCTCAGGTGGCACCAAGCCGGCGACACTAGAGACCGGCTATCAGATTCAGGTCCCACTATTTATCGAGAACAACACCAAGGTCAAAGTAGACACCAGGACCGGGGATTACCTCGGCCGTGTTAGCGAATAGTTGAGCTCCCGCACCAAGTCAAGGAAAAGGGCGCTAGACGCGCTCTACGCTTCCGAAATACGAAAAATTGATGCCAAACAGCTGCTAAACGAAACGGCGGCAGGCGTATCGGACCGTCAGAACCAAGACGCTATTTTTGACTACGCCGAGACTTTGGTCGATGGCGTCGCTGGAAATCTAGTACAGATTGATAGTGAACTCAGGTTGCTAGCCGATGGCTGGTCGCTTGAGCGAATGCCAAATGTTGACAGATGCATTCTGCGTCTGGGGTCTTGGGAAATTCTGCATAATGAAGATGTGCCCAACGAAGTGGCAATAGCAGAAGCAGTTGCGCTTGCCGCAGAGTATTCAACTGATGATTCTCCGAAGTTTGTTAATGGCGTTCTGGCCAGACTTGCCAGAGGAACCAAAGCTCTCTGATACAGTAATTCTAAATTAGTCCTTTAAATACGTCCCGAGAGGCGAAGAAGGAGTGAAACATGACTAAGCGAACCGTTCTGAACGCTTCCGATATTGACAGAGCGCTTAAGCGCATATCCCACGAGATCGTAGAAGCAAATTCTGGTCATCAAGACCTAGTCATCCTTGGAATACCAACGCGTGGAGTCAGCCTTGCCGAAAGGCTCACCCAAAATCTTTCGACCATTTCTCAGGGCCAGAAGGTGCTGTCTGGAGTATTGGACATTACTCTGTTCCGCGATGATTTAGCGCAGATCCAGAGAGGCGTAAAGCCGAGCATTATCCCGGTCGAAGGCATAGACAACAAGGTTGTCATCATTGTTGATGATGTCCTGTTTTCTGGCCGAACCATAAGGGCAGCTCTAGATGCGCTTGCTGGTATTGGTCGGCCTCGGCAGGTAAAGCTGGCCGTCTTGGTAGATAGGGGTCATCGCGAACTGCCGATACGTCCAGATTTTGTAGGAAAGAATCTGCCAACTGCGGTTGCAGAGCGGGTATTCGTTCGGCTGTCCGAGAACGACGGCTTGGACGAGGTTGTGATCGAGTCTTGAAACACTTATTGTCGATCCGAGACCTGACACTTGAACAAGCAACCGAACTGTTAGCCAGTTCCAGGGAGATGTCACAGGTCAATCAAAGGGCTCTCAAGACCCTGCCAACCCTACGTGGCAAAACCGTCGTCAACCTTTTTTATGAAAATTCAACTAGAACCAGAGTTAGCTTTGAGATTTCAGCAAAGCGGCTCGGAGCCGATGTCATAAACGTTACCTCGGATAGCTCCAGCGCGACAAAGGGGGAGTCTCTGCGTGACACCGCTCAGACCCTGCAGGCTTTGGGAGCAGATGCCATCGTGTTGCGGCACCCAATGTCAGGTGCGGCCAATGCAATGGCCACGCGTGACTGGATTTCATGCAGTGTTGTGAATGCTGGCGATGGGAGACACGAGCATCCGACCCAAGCCCTGCTTGACGCGCTAACAATTAGCCAAAACTTTGCAGCTGACTTTGACTTCAAAGGACTCCGGGTTCTTGTAGTTGGCGATCTATTGCATTCCAGGGTCGCTAGATCAAACTTCCTGCTGCTGAACCTTCTTGGAGCCACTGTTATGGCCGCAGGACCTATGGAACTCGCACCGGTATTACTGAATCAAATGGGAGTGGAGCTCTTCGGCAGCTTTGATGAGGCCTTGGACCAGCAGCCAGATGTTGTAATGATGCTTAGGGTCCAAATGGAGCGAATGCAGCACCTGTCGTTCTCCACATCCGAATACCAGCGGTCCTGGTCTCTCGATGAAAATCGTTTGGGAAGATTGGGTTCTGAAGCTGTAATCCTGCATCCGGGGCCAATGAACAGAGGTCTTGAGATCTCGAACCATGCTGCCGAAGATAGTCGGTCGAAGGTTTTAGAACAGGTTCAAAACGGACTTGCGGTGAGAATGGCAGTTCTGCATCAGTTGCTAGGAGGTCAAAACTAGTGTCTAGCATTCTGAAGGGCGTCACCCTGTCCAGTGGGCAGAAAGCAGATATACGCATTGAAGGCGATGAGATTGTTGAAATCGGAGTGATCTCAAAAGCCGGCATCGACTGCAGCGGATTGGTTGCACTTGCTGGTTTTGTGGATCCACACACTCACCTGCGCCAACCAGGCTTCGAGGCCAGCGAGACTGTTATGAGCGGCACTAGGGCAGCTGCCAGTGGCGGCTATGTGGCCATTACAGCGATGGCCAACACCTTCCCAGTTGCCGATTCACCAGAGGTCGTCGAGCATATAATGTCCCTCGGGCTCTTATCGAAGTATGCATTCGTGCAACCGATAGGTGCGGTGACGAAATCACTTGACGGCAAGGAACTCTCACAGATACAAGCCATGGCAACCTCAGCAGCGCAAGTGTCAGTATTTAGTGATGATGGGGTCTGTGTATTTGACACCGACCTGATGAGACAGGCCCTTCTAGAAGTTAAAGATTTCGGTGGAGTAATTGCTCAGCACGCCCAAGACCCGACAATGACAATCGGCTCCCAGATGAATGACGGAGCATTGGCTCTGGAAATGGGCCTCACCGGTTGGCCAATGCTGGCTGAGGAGTCCGTGATTCAAAGAGATGCCGAACTGGCACTTGAAACCGGGAGCAAGCTCCATGTCTGTCACGTGACTACGGCAGGTGGAGTAGAGATTATTAGATGGGCAAAAAAGCAGGGAGCGAACATCACTGCTGAAGTAACTCCGCACCATTTGCTATTGAATCAAGAGCTTGCACGAGGCTATGACCCGGTATATAAAGTGAATCCGCCGCTGAGAACTAGTGAGGATGCAGCTGCTCTGCTGGCTGGAATAGTAGACGGCACCATCGATATGCTCGGAACCGACCACGCACCGCATTCATCTGAGAAAAAAGATTGCGAATGGGAAAATGCTGCCTTCGGCATGATCGGTCTTGAAAGCGCAGCAAGTGTGCTGCATCAGGTTCTTATTCAATCTGGAGCGGGCGACTGGCCGCTTTTTGAGAGACTCATGAGCACCAATCCAGCCAAAATGCTGGGTCTAAAGGATTTTGGTTCACTGGCGATCGGTTCCAAAGCGAACATTACGCTCTTTGACCCCTCGTCAAGCCTGCCAGGTGATGCTCCATCGGCTTCAAAGTCTTCGAATTCTCCATATGCACCGCTGACGCTGTCAGGAAGAGTTCGCCACACCATGCACCAGGGATATTTCACGCTATTCAACCAGAAGCTCGAGGAAATTCATGACTAGGGAATTGATTGCATTCTGCGCGCTTTTGATAGTTCCTACAATTGCACTGCTCGCCTATTCTTCAGTGCGGAAGAGGCGTCGCATGCAAGAGCAGCAAATACTGCCACTCGTCCAGGCCGAAGAGGGCGATCCATTTATTACTTGTCTCTATGTCAGCACGGTATTCGCCTCAGATCCACTGGTGAGAATTTGGGCCAGAGGACTTGGACCAAGGGGGAAAGCGCAGCTGATTCTTAACTCCATCAGCCTCAGCATCAAGAGAGTTGGTGAGGAGGGCTTTAGCATCCCTGCTAGTGAGATAGAGGCACTCAGCACCAGCTCAGCCACCATCGACAAGGGGGTTGAACGCAATGGCCTTCTTGGCATTCATTGGACACACTCGAACCAGAAATTGATTACCCAACTCAGGTTCAGCAGTGGGGAATCTCACCGAAAGGCGATTGATACGATTACTACAAAGCTTGGAGTTGGATTTGAATAAGGCGCACCTCGTACTAGAAGATGGCACCATTTTCGATGGCGAACAATTTGGAGCAACGGGTGAGACGCTCGGTGAATTGGTGTTCTCTACAGGCATGACTGGGTACCAGGAGACACTTACCGACCCGTCTTATTCGGGGCAAATAGTTATTCAAACTTTCCCGCACATTGGCATCGTAGGAACCAACCAAACTGATGCGGAATCTCACAAAGTTTGGGTAGCCGGGTATGTAGTTAAGGAACCCTCCAGGATCGCTAGCAATTTTCGAAGTGAAGAAAGCTTGCCGGATTTGCTCGGTGAGCAGAAAATCGTCGGCATTTCCAACATCGACACCCGTGCATTAACTCTTCACATAAGAAGCCTTGGCTCGATGCGAGCGGGGATCTTCTCTGGCCAAAACCTCCCGACATCGGCTGAAATGCTAGACAAAGTGCGCGAATCAACTCAGATGAAGGGACAGTCGCTGTCCTCTGGGGTCACAACTGATGCGAGATACACAATCCCTGCGGCTGGAAAGCTTGCAGGCCGAATCGCGGTTCTGGATCTTGGCATTAAGCGCTCAACACTCGAGCACCTAAGTGGGCGAGGTCTTGAAATAGAGGTATTCCCGGCAGATAGTTCTGCAGAAAGTATTTTGGCTACCAACCCGGACGGCTATTTCTTCTCGAATGGACCGGGAGATCCAGAGGCCAGCGGTCATCAGGTAGAAATGCTAAGGGAATTGCTGGGAACAAAAAAACCGTTCTTCGGCATCTGTTTCGGTAATCAGCTGCTAGGCAGGGCTCTTGGATTTGAAACCTATAAATTGAAATTCGGCCATCGTGGCATTAACCAGCCGGTGTTCAATCTGGCAAATAGCACCGTTGAAGTGACCGCACATAATCATGGATTTGCCGTGAAATTGGATACCGACAGCGCCGAATCACCGGCCGGTTTCGGCCGCGTCAAGGTTTCGCACCGCGGGCTAAACGACCAGGTGGTCGAAGGATTGGAATGTCAGGACATACCGGCCTTTTCTGTGCAGTATCACCCAGAAGCTGCTGCCGGTCCACACGACAGCCACTATCTGTTTGACAAGTTCCTAAAAGCCATTCGAGAGAGTAAATAATGCCAAAGCGCTCAGACATAAAATCCGTTTTGGTCATCGGCTCGGGGCCAATAGTTATCGGGCAGGCTTGCGAGTTTGACTACTCCGGAACGCAAGCTTGTCGCGTTTTGCAGGAGGAGGGGATCAGGGTAATTCTTGTCAACTCCAACCCTGCCACGATCATGACAGATCCCGATTTCGCCGACGCCACCTACATTGAGCCAATCACCCCAGAGGTCATTGAGGCAATAATCGAAAAGGAGCGTCCCGATGCAATATTGCCAACTCTTGGTGGGCAAACTGCTCTAAACGCAGCTATGGCCCTTTACGAACGAGGTTCTCTAGAGCGCTTCGGCGTGGAGTTAATTGGGGCCAATGTCGATGCGATCAGGGCGGGGGAGGACAGGCTCGAATTCAAACAACTAGTCCTAAATGCCGGAGCCGGTGTCGCCAATTCTGCGGTAGCCCACACCATGGACGAGGTCATTCAAATAGCTGATCAAATCGGCTACCCGATGGTTGTGCGTCCATCATTCACCATGGGTGGTCTTGGCTCTGGCTTTGCCTATAACGAAAAAGACCTAAGACGAATAGCTGGCGCCGGTCTGCAAGCATCTCCAACTACCGAAGTTCTGCTTGAAGAGTCGATACTCGGATGGAAAGAGTATGAACTGGAGCTGATGCGAGACAAAAACGACAACACGGTCGTGGTCTGCTCCATTGAAAATTTTGACCCGGTAGGCGTTCACACCGGTGACTCAATAACCGTGGCCCCGGCACTCACTCTTACCGATCGTGAATATCAAAACCTCCGGGATATATCCATACAAATTATTCGAGACGTTGGAGTGGATACCGGTGGTTGCAACATACAGTTTGCCGTCGATCCCTTAGACGGCAGAGTAATTGTGATTGAGATGAACCCGAGGGTGAGCAGATCATCCGCACTTGCTTCAAAGGCAACCGGCTTTCCAATTGCAAAGATCGCGGCCAAGCTGGCGATTGGCTACACCCTTGATGAGATACCAAACGACATAACTTCTGTGACACCAGCATCCTTCGAGCCGAGTCTTGACTACATTGTCGTAAAAGTCCCTAGATTTGCCTTCGAGAAGTTCCCTGCGGCTGACCCGACCCTGACCACCACAATGAAGAGTGTCGGCGAGGCAATGGCAATTGGTCGGACCTTTTCCCAAGCGCTTCAAAAGGCGCTTCGATCTCTGGAAAAAAGAGGTAGCTCGTTTTCCTGGCCCAAATCTAAGTTGGCCATCGAACCGCTTCTTGAAAAAATGGCAACCGCTACTGAATCAAGAATCAGCCAGGTTCAGCAAGCGCTCTGGTCTGGGGCGACCGCCAATGAGATACATGAAATTACCAAGATTGATCCCTGGTTTATTGACCAAATTGTTCTGATCAATGAGATTGCGCTTTGGTTTAGTGAATTGGAATCGGTTGGGCTTGCAGAACTGAAAAAAGCCAAAGAACACGGTTTTTCTGACGCTCAATTAGGTGAGCTACGGATGACTTCTGAAGCAGAAATGACTAAATTGCGCCATGGACTTGGCCTTAGACCGGTCTATAAAACCGTAGACACTTGCGCCGGTGAGTTTCCGGCGGAGACGCCATACCACTACAGCTCCTACGAGCAATTCACTGAGGTAAAGCCGTCAAACAAAAAGAAGGTAGTCATTCTTGGTAGTGGGCCGAACAGAATTGGTCAGGGAGTTGAGTTTGATTACAGCTGTGTGCACGCAACCTTTGCACTGCGGGATGTTGGTATAGAGACGATCATGATCAACTGCAACCCGGAGACTGTTTCCACAGACTATGACACGGCAGACAGGCTCTATTTTGAGCCTCTGACGCTGGAGGACGTTCTGGAAGTAATCCATGCTGAGGCTGCATCTGGGGAGCTTTTAGGCGTACTGGTGCAACTCGGTGGGCAAACTGCGCTTGGGCTTGCAGCAGGACTTCAAGAAGCAGGTATCAAGATTCTTGGCACCAGCCCGGAAAACATAGATCGAGCCGAAGAGCGTGGTCAGTTCCAAGAGATCTTGGATGGAGGCCAGCTCTTAGCACCGGCAAATGGCATCGCGACAAACCTTTCGGAGGCGGCCGCAGTGGCCGAAAGAATTGGTTTCCCGGTGCTAGTCAGACCAAGTTTTGTCTTGGGCGGTCGTGGAATGGAGATTGTCTACGACCAGAATTCTTTGGTTGGTTACTTCGATCGAATAGCCGAGCATGCTTTGGTCGACCTAAAACACCCTCTTTTGGTGGATAGATTCCTAGATGATGCAATTGAGATCGATGTCGATGCAATTTACGACGGACATGAGCTGTTCATCGGAGGGATCATGGAGCACATCGAGGAGGCCGGTATTCATTCTGGTGATTCCAGTTGCACACTGCCACCAATAACTCTCAGCCAGAACCAAATCAATCGAGTTGCAACCGCCACTCAAGTCATAGCGAACGGCTTAGACGTGGTTGGACTCTTGAATGTTCAATTTGCGCTAGCGCAGGACGTGCTTTACGTGCTTGAAGCAAACCCCCGAGCCAGCAGGACTGTCCCGTTCGTGTCTAAGGCTCTTGGAATAACGCTAGCTAAGGCGGCGGCAAGAGTGATGATTGGAGCCACGATATCAGAATTGAAGGCAGAGGGCGGGCTGCCAGCAAAAGACGGAAGACACCTTCCAGCTGGCACGCCAATATCTGTCAAGGAAGCGGTATTGCCCTTCAAAAGATTCGCGACAGCTGACGGACGCTTTGTGGACTCTCTTCTGGGCCCAGAGATGCGCTCCACGGGCGAAGTTATGGGTATTGATAAGGACTTCCCTACGGCGTTCGCAAAGTCCCAAGCGGGTTCTGGCTCAGCATTGCCAGTTTCTGGAACAGTCTTTGTATCGGTTGCAGACAGAGATAAGCCACAATTATTGCTTCCAGTTCGCCGCCTTGACCAGCTTGGTTATCGAATTTTGGCAACCGAGGGCACCGCATTGATGCTTGCCAGACATGGAATCAAAGCTGAATCGGTTATTAAGCATTCGCAGGCAAAGGATGGTGAAACCTCGATTGTCGACATGATTACTGACGGTCTGGTGGATGTGGTCGTAAACACACCATCTGGTGCGGATGCCAGAGTGGATGGATACGAGATCAGAGCTGCAACTACAGCTGCTGATAAACCGATATTCACAACCGTCGCGCAACTCAGCGCTGCGATTGGGTCCTTTGAGGTTATTAGGGAAGGTCCATTCTCAGTAAAGCCACTGCAGGACTACGCACGCGAGCGAGCAGGGCTACTAACTTGATCGGCTTCGGTGATCTGCTTAGGCTGAAACGCAAAGAGTTCGGCCCACTTTGTCTTGGTATCGACCCGAGCGAGACAGAACTGAATAATTGGGGACTCCCGGACACTGCCAACGGCGCAAAGGACTTTGGCCTACGTTGCATAGACGCGGCTGAGGGCAGACTGGGGCTGATCAAGCCACAGGTGGCTTTTTTTGAAAGGTTTGGATCATCCGGTTACGCAGCCCTCGAAGAGGTGCTGCAGGCCGCTCGTGATCTGGACTTGCTTGTGATTGCCGATGCCAAACGTGGAGACATCGGATCAACGATGCTCGGTTACGCTCAGGCTTGGTTTGGAGATGATTCACCACTTCGAGTCAATGCCCTGACTGTGAGCCCATTCCTTGGCCCAGAATCCACTCTGGAAATGTTGGAGCATGCCCGAGATGTTTCCGCCGGCCTATTTTTGCTTGCGGCCACTTCAAATAGCGAGGCCGTTGCTCTTCAGACTGCCACTTCTAATAACCAGTCGGTCGCAATGACAGTACTCAACGCCGCAATCACTCACGGCTCAAACGACCTAGGTGTAGTTATCGGAGCAACTCAGTCGCTGAAAGAATTCGGATTGCAGCAGCTTGTGGACACTGACCTCGGAGTCCCAATATTGGCTCCTGGGTTTGGGGCGCAGGGCGCAAAGCTCGCAGACTTAGCGAAGCTTTTTGGTGCAAGTGCACCGAATGTTGTGCCAGCCATGTCGCGGGGCCTGACTGGCCAGGGACCTCAGGCTATGGCTAACCTAATTGACCGCGCTAAGTTGGAATTATGAGCCTGATCGTTATTGCGGGACCCGCCGGAGTTGGTAAGGGATCTTTGGTTAGTTGGATTTTGGAGCACGACCATCGATTCTTGCTCTCAGTGTCTGCCACAACCCGGGCACCGAGACCGGGTGAAGTTGATGGAGTGCATTACCAGTTCGTCTCCAAAGCTGATTTTGAGTCAATGATCACCAATGATCAGCTGCTGGAGTGGGCCGTGGTGCATGGCACTCACTATTACGGGACCCTGATTAGTGAACTGGCAAGGGCAGAGGCCAATGATCAGCACCTATTGCTAGAAATAGACCTGCAGGGAGCAAGGCAAGTCAAGAAACGGCTGCCGGAAGCTATATCAATCTTTGTTTCTGCACCCTCCTTTGAGATTCTTGAGTCAAGACTCAGAAACCGAGAAACCGAGACAGATGCTGAAATACAAACTAGACTGGAAACCGCTAAAGCCGAGTTGGCCGCAGCCCACGAATTTGATTTTCGAGTAATTAATGATGACTTAGCCCTCACAGGCCAAAAGATTATTGAAATTGCAACACATCAAGAAAGAGAGACATGAACGAGAGCATTGCGAAACTAGAGGGAATCGTTTCACCTCCAATCGACGAACTACTGGAGAAGGTCGATTCGAACTACGAATTGGTGATCTTTGCATCGAAGCGTGCTCGTCAGATCAACGAGTATTACAGCGCCCTGCACGAGGGTTCTCTGTTTAACTTCGTTGGTCCACTTGTTGACTCGAGTATCGATGACAAGCCACTAAGTATTGCCCTCAAGGAAATTTACTCGGGCAAGTTGGAAAAGAAGCCAAACCCTTAGGCCAAATTGCGCATTCTGCTTGGAATAACCGGTGGAATAGCAGCCTATAAGGCTGCCAATCTGGTGCGGAAATTGACCGAAGAAGGTCATAATGTTCAAGTTCTTCCGACCAAGAACGCTCTTGAGTTCATAGGCAAGTCAACTCTGGAAGCACTGTCTGGAAATGCAATAGATTCAGAGCTATATTCCGATGTGCAGAATGTGCGTCACATCAAATATGGGCAAGAAGCCGAACTAATTATCGTTGCTCCTGCGACAGCAAATTTTTTAGCGAAGTTGGCACATGGCATCGCTGACGATTTACTGATGAACGCCATTCTGGCCAGCAATGCCGAAGTGGTCATCTGCCCAGCTATGCACACAGAGATGTGGTTGAACCCAGCGACTAGGGCGAATGTCAAAACACTTCAAGAGCGAGGCATCAGAGTCATGGAGCCCGCGTCCGGTCGACTAACCGGCAGCGACAGCGGCCCAGGCAGACTTCCTGAACCGGAGGATATCATCGGGTTCGCGCTAGCCCGCGAAGGATTTTTTACCGGCAAATCCGTGACAGTCACAGCCGGTGGCACCCGAGAAGCGATCGATGAGGTTCGCTACATCGGTAACTCTTCATCCGGACGAATGGGCATCGAGCTGGCAACGGCCTTCAGGAACGCAGGAGCGAAAGTAACTCTCGTTGCCTGCAACATAGACAGGGAACTTCCGACCGGGGTTGAGGTTCTGAGAGCGTCAAGCATCGCTGAACTGGAATTGGCCATGGACAGAGCATCGGATGTACTTGTGATGGCCGCCGCTGTTTCTGATTTTCAACTTGATAAACCTCACAGGGGAAAGCTGCATCGCGGCGAGAAGTTGGTCTTAGAGCTTTTGCCAACCAAGGATTTGCTGGCTGGTTATGCGGCCAACCACCAAGAGAGTTATTGCGTTGGGTTCGCCCTGGTTGAGAACAACGCCGATGTGGTCAAGATTGCGACAGAAAAAATGTGGGATAAAGGTGTTGATGCGGTCGTCGGAAACACCGTTAGCACCCTAGGTTCAGTTGACGCCGAAGTGAACCTGGTGACCAAGAGCGACGTCTTACATAAATCCGGTACCAAGTCGGAGATAGCCCAGTGGCTGGTGCTTGAGCTTCAAGAAATCTTGTCCAACACCTAACTAGACTGTCATTATGACGCTACGAACTTTTACTTCAGAATCTGTGACTGAAGGCCACCCAGACAAGGTTTGCGACCAAATCTCGGACACGATTCTCGACGCACTACTGGAGCAAGACCCTGAGGCCCGTGTGGCGGTGGAAACTCTTGTAACAACTGGACTGGTTCATGTAGCCGGTGAGGTGACCACCACCGGTTATGTAGAAATCCCGCATCTGGTGCGGCAAAAACTAATGGAGATCGGTTACAACTCGTCAAACCCTGGTTTCGATGGCGAGTCATGCGGAGTCTCGGTATCGATCGGTGCACAGTCGAGCGACATTGCACTAGGCGTTGACAGCTCACTCGAGTCACGAGCCTCATCATCGGCTGCTCAGCTTGGAGCTGGAGACCAGGGAATGATGTTCGGCTACGCATCCAATGAAACCAAAAACCTGATGCCAGCTCCGATATCCTTGGCTCATCGCCTCACCGAGAAACTGGCATCAGTTCGCCGAGAACTAGAGTTGCCGATTCTCAGACCAGATGGCAAAGCCCAAGTCTCAGTGTCCTACGATGGCGCAGTGCCGGTATCTGTAGCGACGGTTGTGCTCTCCACGCAGCACCATCCCGATGTCAGCCAGGAAGAACTTGCGGCTTTGGTGCTTGAAAGAGTGATCAAGCCGGTGCTGTCAACCAGTTCCCTGGCTTATGACAATACCGAGTTCATAATCAATCCAACCGGAAGATTTGTAATCGGAGGTCCGCAGGGAGACGCTGGGCTGACCGGACGTAAAATCATCGTCGATACCTACGGCGGAAGTGCCAGGCATGGCGGCGGTGCCTTCAGCGGTAAGGATCCATCCAAAGTCGATAGGTCTGCGGCCTACGCAATGCGGTGGGTGGCAAAAAACATCGTTGCTGCCGGTCTGGCTGATCGAGCAGAGATACAGGTGGCCTACGCAATAGGGGTTGCAAATCCGGTCTCGCTTCACGTTGAAACGTTCGGGACTGAAAAGGTCGATCAGGCGGCAATTGAATTGGCTATCGCAAAAGTCTTCGACCTAAGACCTGCGGCCATCATTGAAGCGCTGCAGCTGAAGAGACCTATCTACGCAAAAACGGCTAGCTATGGCCATTTTGGAAGAGAATTACCCGAGTTCACCTGGGAGAATCTTGATCGAGTAGACGCACTTAGGGAAGCCGCAGGTCGCTAAGTGTCGCGCTTTGCTTCTGTTGTGGCAAAGTCTCCGCTGATCCAGCTAGACCGCTCCTTTGACTACATCGTTCCCGATGAGTTTCTAGACGTTATTGCTGTCGGTCAGGAAGTGATTTTCCCTCTGGGTCGCTCCAAGAAGCCGCAGGTGGGTTTCGTTACCCAGGTAATGGAGGCGAGCGAACACGCCACAACCGAACTGCTGAGCATCTCAGATGATAGTGAAGTGCTGCCAGACTCCCTCGCAAGACTTTTGAGAATGGTTGCCGATCGACAGTGTGTTGCAATGGGAGAGCTACTTTCATTAGCTGTCCCAGACCACATGCCCACGATTGTGAAGAACCAACCCATTAGTGCAAACCTTGTGGCTCCGGAGGAGCAAGCCGTTACAGTTATGCCGCCCTTGCAGGCCAGGTCCGCCGTGCTAACAGCCGCTAGGTCGATGTTTATAGCCGACACTTTGCATCCGGATTGGGCGATCCTGATGGTTATGCGAGCAATCCGTCAGTGGAAAATCAACAAGTCTTCAATTTTGATTGTTCCAGAGAAGGCGGACATCGAGCCGTTGGAGGCGGTCGCAGCTGCGCTGGGGGTATTAGACGCCACGGTTGTTATGAGACCCGGATCGAAACGGTCAACTCGGTATCAGAATTATCATCAGATCAAGGACTCAGAGTTCACGGTAGTGATTGGCACTAGGTCAGCCGTATTTGCACCAGTTCAAAATCTTGGGCTGGTTGCGCTGCACGATGATTTGGACGACAGCCTTAGAGATCAGGGGTCTCCATTTACCCATGCTAGAGATATTGCACTTATGAGAGCCGTTGATGGAGTGGAGCTGCTGTTCACAGCCCCCTACCGATCCGTTGAAATTCAGAGACTTGTTGCTCTCGGGTTTCTAAGTAATCACCACGTCGTCGCTAGGCCACTGCGTATCTCCTTTAGTGAACCGGGGGTGCGGATGGATGAAGCGGCATTTCAACTTATGAAAGAGCGTCTCGAATCCGGTGTGGTTTTAGTGCTACTGCCAAGAAAAGGTGACTCCGCAGCTGTGTATTGTCAGGGATGCGGGGAGAAGTTGGCGTGCAGTTGTGGTGGGTATATGTGGCAGCCAGACGCGGACACTGTTCAGTGTCGGATTTGTAGAACCGCCTTCACTAGCTGTCAGAGCTGCAAATCTCGAAATTTCAAGAAGGGGCGTACTGGAAGCACGAGAACCGTTGCAGAGCTGGGTAAAGCGTTCCCAAATACGCTGATCGCAGAGGCAGCCGGTGGCAAAAAGCTGACCGGCCTAAAGCAGAAAAATCAACTTGTTATTGCCACACCAGGTTCTGCACCGCGCCTTAAGAAAGGTTATGCGGCGGTTTTGATATTGGACTGTGACGTTTGGTTAGGTAGGCAAAGTCTGAATGCACAACAACTAGCTCTTCGAGACTGGATGGAGTCACTTGAACTTATGGCAGAGGATGGCAGAGCAGTCCTTTCTGGTATTGGAACAGATCTCGGAGCAGCAATAAGTCTTGGACAGCTCCTTCAACTGGCACAGCAGTCTCTTCGCGAGGCCAAGGAATTGAATTTGCCACCGGCAGCTAGAATTTGCACGCTGGAGGCACTTGATGCGACCCTTCAAGCGGCCGTTTCGGCAGTAAAAGAGCAGGGAGCTGAGGTAATTCGCATGGACATGGCCAGTGGCAACGCGTTGATTAGATTTTCCTATAATCAAGGGCCTCAGATAGCCAAGAGCCTCAGGGCTGTTGCAGTGGGGGCAACAGCTAGAACCATTGGTAATTCGAAGCGACGCGGGCTAAAGGTTGTCATGGACGACGTAACGGCACTTTAGGGATATATGAAAATAGTTTTTGCTGGAACACCAGAAATAGCGGCTTCCGCTCTGGAACAGATATCCCGCGTTCATGAGGTTGTGCTTGCCATTACGCGTCCAGATGCACCGGTGGGTAGAAAGCGTGTGCTCACAGCTTCTCCAGTTGCCATAAAGGCCGATGAGCTCGGGATCAGCGTCTTGAAAGTCAACAAGATGGATTCTGATTTCATTACAACGCTTTCTCAGACCGGGGCTCAGAAAGCGGTAGTCATTGCATTTGGGGTAATGGTTCCAGAGGACGCACTAAAGGTCATGGAATGGTGGAACATTCATTTTTCGCTATTACCAAAGTGGCGAGGTGCGTCACCATTGCAGGCTTCAATGATGAACGGCTCTGAAAGTGGCGTGACTATTTTTAGACTTGATCAGGGGATGGACACGGGCCCGATCATCGCTTCGCTGCCCATTGAATTTAGTCCTGGCGAAACAGCAGGACAGGCGCTTGAGAGGTTTACCGAAGTTGCCTCAAGCCTGATCTCTGATCTGTTGCAAGATCCACCGCCGGCTCAAACTCAATCGGGACAAAGCTCACATGCCAGGAAACTTACTCGCGCGGATGCCAGAATCCAGTGGGACAAAACTGCCGATGAAATAGACCGTCTAGTTCGGGCCATGAATCCAGAACCGATTGCCTGGACCAAGTTTGGGGATCAGGACCTCCAGATCATTCAGGTGCAAATCCACGCGAGTGAAGATGTTGTTGACAGAGCGCCCGGCTCTGTTTTTAGAAACTTTGATGGACAAATCTTGGTCCAGTGCGGATCGGGTACAGCATTAGGCCTCGTTGAGGTTAAGCCCGCCGGAAAGAGCAGAATGCCCAGCGCCGACTGGTTTAACGGACAGAACAAGGAGGTCCACTTTGGATAACCCCAGACAATTGGCTCTAGACCTACTGGGAAGAGTCGCAAACTCGACAAGCTACGTCAACCTGTTATTGCCCAAGGAGCTGGTCAAGCGAGACTGGTCGGATGCGGATAAAGGGTTAGTCCAAGAGCTAACCTACGGTGTGCTTCGATGGCAGCTTCAATACAACTTGATAATCGATAACTTCACAGCCGGTAAAACACTGTCGCAGAATCTTCGTTCAGCTATACAACTGGGACTTCACCAACTCTTTAGAATGCGTATTCCAACCCATGCGGCCATAAACGAGTCTGTAGACCTTGTGAAGGGCTTTGAAAACAGTGCAGCAGGCCTGGCGAATGCCGTACTCAGAAATGCTGAACGTGCAGGTTTGGAGACTCTTCTAAAAGAGCTATGCAAGAACAAAGATGAATACTCCACTCTGTCTATTAGGTACTCGCACCCCCTATGGATAGTCACCGGCATGCTCTCAGCGCTGGACCTTGATGGGCGAAAAGATCAACTCGAGAGCCTGCTTGCCGCAAATAACGAAGTGCCAGCTGTAAACCTCATAGCTCTCACCGAGCAGGCTGCCGCAAGGCTTGATGATTCTGGAGTGGAACGAGGCGAAGTTTCACCAAGAGGGTTCCTTGCGAAGGGCAACCTGACAGCTGTTCTCAGTGACAGTGAAGTGAGGGTTCAGGACCAAGGATCTCAGTTAGTGGCCTTGGCATTCGCAGAGATTGCCCCCAGCGGGGGAAATTGGCTTGACATGTGCTCTGGTCCCGGAGGTAAGTCGGCAGTGCTCGAAAGGCAGCTAAGTCCAACTGGGCGGCTAACTTGCTACGAGCCCAATGCCAAGCGGGCAAAGCTGGTTGAGAGCGCTTTAGTGGCCGGGGGATCTTCGGTTGTGGAGATAAAAAATGGGCAGGACGCACCAGCCCTGGCTTTCGAAGCTGTTCTGCTAGATGCACCATGCGCTGGACTTGGGTCGCTAAGAAGAAAGCCCGAGTCGCGTTGGTCTAAAGCGCCCGAACAACTTCCCGGGCTTATAAAGTTGCAAGCGGACCTAGTTGATGCGGCTGTGAAAACGCTAAAGCCCGGCGGGTATCTGCTCTACGCGACGTGTTCACCACTGGTTATAGAGACAAATGCTCAGATTAGAGCGGCACTTGACAGGCACTCAGATTTGGAGCTTTTGGATCTGGTTCCTATTCTCAAGTCGATTTCTCCGGATCTAGAATTGAACCAGAATCGAAAAACAGTTCAGCTCTGGCCGCATTTACATAAAACAGATGCCATGTTTATGGCACTGCTACAAAAGAAAGCGGAGCACTAACATGCAAATAAATCCCTCCATTTTGAGCGCCGACTTCGCGAATCTCGAGTCTGACCTTATGGCAATCAGCACGGCCGACATGGCGCACATCGACGTAATGGATAACCACTTCGTGCCCAACTTGACAATTGGTCCAGCTGTTGTCGGCAGACTGGCGCAGGTTTCACCGATTCCACTCGATGTTCACTTGATGATTGAAGATCCGGATCGCTGGGCCGTAGGCTACGCCGAGGCTGGTGCAGCATCGGTGACATTCCACGTCGAAGCAACCAAGAATCCAGTCGAGCTTGCCAGAAAGCTGCGTGCGGCTGGGGTGCTGGCTGCGGCCGCAATAAAGCCCGCAACCAATGTGTCTGAGATAGCTGAGCTATTGGCTGAGGTCGACATGATTTTGGTCATGACAGTCGAGCCTGGCTTCGGCGGTCAGCCGCTGATTAAGGACACTCTCCAAAAGATTGCCAGGGCGAGGGAAATGATACGGACCATGGGAGCTAACATTCGACTGCAGGTTGACGGGGGAGTGACAGAGGCAAACATTGGAGAGTTAGCAAAATTGGGTGCAGACTCATTTGTTGCCGGATCTGCCGTGTATGACCATCCAGATCGCGCACTTCAGATTTTGAATCTCCGCGAATCGGCAATCCTGGGGCTCAGCGATAGCTAAGTTCTTAGTATCCTTGGGGGATGAAAAGCTTTCAAGATCTCTTTGATGAACTCAGTGCCAGGAAAAACAGCCCTTCCGAAGCTTCAGGCACTTCAAAATTGCTGGAAGAGGGCGTGCACGCGATTGGCAAAAAGGTCGTTGAGGAAGCCGCTGAACTCTGGATGGCAGCAGAGCACGAGTCAGATGAACAAGTTGCCCTGGAGGCATCGCAGCTTCTCTATTACGTACAGCTCATCTTGATTTCCCGGAACATTTCTCTTGAATCTGTCGAAAAGGTCCTCTGATGCTACGAGTTGCAATACCGAATAAGGGGATTCTTTCCGAATCTGCCATTGAAATGCTCAAGGAAGCCGGATATCAAACCCGGCGTGATTCTCAAGAGCTGCACCTGGTTGACCAGGCCAATGAAACTGAGTTCTTCTACCTGCGCCCGCGAGACATAGCAACCTACGTTGGATCTGGCTCTTTGGATGTTGGACTTACTGGTTTGGACCTTCTAATGGACTCAGAATCGCCTGCGGAGGAGATTGCTGATCTTGGATTTGGCGGTTCGACATTTCGTTTTGCCGGACCGGAAGAATCCGGATTTATGAGCCCGCAAGATTTACAGGGCAAAAGATTGGCGACCGCTTATCCGACACTGATAGCAAATCACCTTTTGAAGCTCGGTGTTCAATGCGAGATTGTCAAGCTTGATGGAGCGGTCGAATCTGCTGTGAAACTGGGTGTTGCAGACGCGGTTGCAGATGTCGTCTCAACAGGCAACACGCTAAGAAAAGCCGGGTTACAGATTTTTGGAGACACAATTCTCTCCTCCACCGCCAGGCTGATCGCGGCGCCAGGAAAAGCGCAGGCCGCCGCGACTCTCCTGATGAGGCTAAAGGGCGTTTTGGTGGCACGCGAGTTCGTGATTATCGATTACGACTGCCCAAAAACCTGCCTTGAGGCAGCAACCGCCATAACGCCTGGTATCGAGTCTCCAACAATCTCACCGCTTGCAAATCCAGAATGGGTAGCTGTGAGGGCTCTCGTCCCTGCCGCTACCACGAACGAGATTATGGACCAGCTTTATGCCGTTGGAGCAAGAGCAATTCTTGTTTCGGCGATTCACGCAGCGAGAATCTAGTGCCAGCAATTCGGGTCATTCCATGTCTCGATGTCGCGGGCGGGCGCGTGGTGAAAGGTGTTAAATTTCAGGGTCTTAGAGACGCCGGTGACCCTGTGGAGCTCTCCGCAAACTACTACCAGCAAGGGGCTGACGAACTAACGTTTCTCGATGTCACGGCGGCCCATGAAAACAGGGCCACGACAAGAGAAATTGTTACTCGATGTGCGGAAGAGGTGTTTATTCCACTCACCGTCGGAGGTGGCATACGCAATCTCGATGACGTGTCAGCCATGCTAGAAGCCGGTGCGGACAAGGTCTCGATTGGGTCTGCTGGAGTTGCAAGACCAGAATTGTTACGAGAGGTCTCATCCGAACACGGCAACCAGATTTTGGTTGTTTCGCTGGACATTAAGCGCGGAGCAACTTCGTCGGGATTCACCATTACCTCGCACGGAGGCAAAAAGGACACCGGCCTAGATGCAATTGAATGGGTAACCAAGGTTCAAGACCTAGGCGCAGGGGAGTTGCTGATAAACAGCATGGACGCCGATGGCACCAGAGAAGGTTTCGATCTAGAGCTGATAGAACTGGTCTTAGCAGAGACTTCAATTCCCATCATCGCATCCGGCGGTGCCGGAAACGTGGAGCATTTTGTTCAGGCAGCGCGCGCTGGAGCTGACGCTCTACTCGCGGCCAGTGTTTTTCACAGTGGAGAGATAGCAATTTCAGATCTAAAGCTGGAACTTGCCAAAGCAGGGATAGAGGTTAGATGAGGTCGCTCGATATCGAATCCGTCAGGTTTGACGAAACTGGTTTAGTTCCTTTGATTTGCCAAGATCAGAGCTCTCGCCAAGTGCTTATGCTCGGCTATGCAAACCTAGAGGCGTTAGAAAAGACCATCGAATCAGGCGATGTTCACTTCTACTCAAGATCTAGAGCAGAGCTTTGGCATAAAGGGGCTACCAGCGGAAACTACCTGAGGGTTTCTGAGATTTCCATGGACTGCGATTCCGATGCATTACTGGCCATCGTCATCCCGGTTGGGCCAGCTTGTCACACCGGTGCAACATCTTGCTTTGAGGAGGGCTGATGCTGTCCCTAATTCAGTTTCTGGATCAAGCCAAGACCTACAACGTAATTCCGATAGTCAAACGGCTATTTAGCGGTACTGAAACTCCGATTGGTATTTACCAAAAACTTGCCGGTACAAATCCGGATACTTTTCTCTTGGAATCAGCTGAACAGGGAGTCTGGGGAAGATACTCGTTCATTGGAGTGGCATCTAGAGGCCAACTAACAGCAACAGGGACCACGGCAACCTGGCACGGAGATTGCGACGCTCTACCCGATGGTGCAGCTTTGTCAGAGCAACCAATGAAAGCCCTTGAACAACTCCAAACTGCCTGGACTTCATCACCGGTCGACTTCCCACTCAGCTCAGGTTTGGTTGGGTTTTTGAGCTGGGGAGCGGTAAACCTCATCGAATCCCTGCCAGAGCCCAAAGAAGCTGAATATGAAATTCCGCTCTATGGATTTAACCAGTTTTCGCAGCTCGTGGTTTTAGACCACCAAAAATCTGAAATCTTGCTGGTGAGTGTCGTTTTCATTGATGGTGAAGATCTGTCAACTGCCCATGCGCGAGCTCTTTCTGAAGTCGCCGAACTTGAGCGCAGGGTTGGCATGGCCACTCCAGCAATCTTGACTGAACCTCGGTGGCCAGAGCCGGAAGCTAGGCCAAACACCAAAGAGGAAGATTTCTTGGAGAGGGTAGAGCTTGCCAAAGAGCACGTTAGAGCCGGTGATGTTTTTCAAGTTGTTATTTCTCAAAGGTTTGATCATGACCTAACCGCGGATGCACTCGAGGTCTATCGAGCACTCAGGGCGATGAATCCGAGTCCTTACATGTACCTAACGCGTTGGCAAGATGAGCAAGGTGAATTTGCAATCGTCGGAAGTTCACCTGAGGCGCTAATAAAGATAACCGGAGATTCCATCGTCACGCATCCCATCGCTGGTTCCAGGCCTCGCGGTGGTGACACAGAGCTTGATAATGCTCATGCTCAGGATTTACTTGACGACCAGAAGGAACTAAGCGAACACCTCATGCTGGTTGATCTAGCCAGAAACGACATGCTTAAGGTTTGCGACCCAACCTCGCTAAAAGTAAGTGAGTTTATGCAAATTCACAGATTTTCACACATTATGCATCTCGTTTCCACGGTGGAAGGCAAGTTACTGCCAAAAATCAGCATGGTCTCTGCAATGCTCGCCACTTTTCCAGCTGGAACGCTCTCCGGCGCACCAAAGCCGCGTGCTCTTGAGATAATTCATGATCTGGAATCCAGTTATCGTGGTCTGTTTGGCGGGTTGGTTGGCTATTTTGACTTTCAGGGCAATGCTGACCTAGCGATCGCAATTAGGACCGCAGTTCTGCGAGATGGAGTCGCCAGAATTCAAGCGGGCGCCGGGATTGTGCTGGACTCGGTGGCCAGAACAGAGTTTCAAGAGACCGAGTCAAAAGCATCAGTAGTGCTCAGGGCTGTTGCGGCTGCGAATGCGATGTCCCATGAATAGGTTCCTAAACATTGCAACGATTTCATCCATAATCTGGTTCGGAACCGCCTTCCTGGCGTGGGTGAAAGTTACTGACCCTCATTCTGAGTCGGTGGTTACTCTCGGAACACTTACCGGCCAAGAGCTAAGCACACTTTCATTACTGATTCCTGGAATTGTATTTCTAATGACGCTGATTGCCAGATATCAGAAGTTAGCTAAGGTTCTCATCCCTGCTGCCGCTCTAATCGCCACAGCGGGCATCTGGTTTGTTTACACCTCAGACTGGTTGTCTTCTTCGGCAGTGCTCGAGCTGATCGCGGCTCAGACCGGGCAGGCTTCCGTAACCAGCTTTGTATTGCAAAACCAATCTGGCGTAATGATATTTGTTGTCATTGGAGCAATAACTGTCAGCCTTCTAACTGCAGCTACCATTCAAAAACCTCAAAAGATCACCGCTAGAGATAGCGAGGTTTCAGGTGATTCCCCGACTCAAGAGCTCTGGGATCTGCAGTAGCGAAATCTGCTTGCTAGAATTGAAGGACATTCAGGAAGGTCAAATGAACGAAACCAAAGACGAATCAGGTCACGGGCACTCAACGGCAGCTTGGGTGACAGTGCTGATCGTAATCGTCGCCTTCTCGATTGGCACTCTGTTTTTCTGGCTAGATAACGCAGCTTTAGTTTGGGCATCAGCTGTTCTGGCTGCGGTAGCGCCGCTAGTCGGGTTACTGCTCAAAAACGCCGGTTACGGCGTTGGCGGACAACACACCAAGTCCCACTAGTGCTTGACGCACTCTTTGCTGCCGCAAGTGATGATGCGGACATACGCAGCAAAACTATAAGCCGTGACAAATTAGAATCCCAAGTCGCCGCAATGGAACCTTGCGTTTCAGCATTGGACGCACTCTCAGCATCGCATCAGATCAAGGTAATCGCTGAGATAAAGCGTGCCAGCCCTTCGATGGGTGACTTATCAGAGATCCCAGATGCAGCAGATCTAGCCGCTGTCTATCAACAAAGCGGAGCGCATGCCATATCAGTCCTCACGGAGAGGACGGGATTCAAAGGCTCGCTTCGTGACCTTGAGACCGTTAGTGCAAAGGTTCGAATCCCGACATTGAGGAAAGACTTCATCTCAAGCGAGTATCAAATCCTAGAGGCTCGCGTTGCTGGGGCGTCCTTCGTGCTGCTTATTTTGAGCTGGTTAAGAGAGCCGGACTTCATCCGGCTTTACCGCTTTGCAAATGAGATTGGACTCTCAGTTCTAGTGGAGACACACACCGAGGATGAAATTCGGATCGCTACAGCGTCCGGTAGCCAAATGGTTGGAATCAATACCAGAGACCTTGATACCTTCAAAACTGATTTATCACTGTTCGAGAAGATGTCTCACCTCCTGCCCGAAACAACCATCAGAGTGGCCGAGTCTTCCGTCAAGAAGGCATCGGATGTTGCGCGCTACTGGAACGCCGGTGCCACAGCAGTTTTGATTGGCCAAGCGTTGGTGACGGGAGATCCCGCCAAGTTGATCCCCGAATTCATTTCTGCGACTTAGAATTATGCAATGACCGAGAAGCTATCCACTCAGCAGGGCCCGTATTTTGGCGAGTACGGAGGCAGGTTCGTACCTGAACCGCTCATAGCTGCGCTGGATGAACTTGAGCAGACCTACCTTGAAATGCGGAGCGATTCAGACTTCCAGAGTGAGCTATCTCAACTGCACAAGAACTACACCGGCAGACCTTCGATAATTACCGAGGCCAAAAAGTTTGCATCTCATTTCGGTGATCTAAGGGTCTTTCTGAAAAGAGAAGACCTAAACCACACTGGTTCTCACAAGATAAACAACGTCATGGGGCAAGCGTTGCTGGCAAAAAAGATGGGTAAAAAGCGCATAATTGCCGAAACCGGGGCCGGTCAGCACGGCGTAGCCAGCGCTACTGCAGCCGCCTACTTCGGGCTGGAGTGCGTGGTCTATATGGGACAGGTTGACACCGAACGGCAAGCTCTGAATGTCGCACGTATGAAACTCCTCGGAGCAGAAGTGATACCGGTTACAACAGGGTCTAAAACTCTCAAGGACGCCATAAATGAGGCACTGAGGGACTGGGTCGCAAACGTCGAATCCACGCATTACCTGCTGGGTACGGTTGCGGGTCCACACCCGTTTCCAACAATGGTGCGCGATTTTCACAGTGTCATTGGCAACGAGGCGCGCCAGCAGATGCTTGAGATCACCGGCGCTCTTCCGCATGTCGTTGCAGCTTGTGTCGGTGGCGGATCAAATGCAATCGGGATCTTTCATGCGTTCCTTGATGATCCAAATGTGCAACTGTGGGGCTTCGAAGCTGCCGGCGATGGAGTTGAGACACTTCGACACGCTGCCACACTTTCGAAGGGTACCCCTGGTGTTCTTCATGGGGCGAAGAGTTACCTGCTTCAAGATGAGGGAGGTCAGACCATGGAATCACATTCAATCTCAGCTGGCTTAGATTATCCGGGTGTCGGGCCTGAACACAGCTGGCTAAAGGATTTGGGGCGAGCGAATTACATGGGCATCACAGATACCGAAGCCATGGAAGCAATGAGGCTACTGTCCCAGCTTGAAGGAATCATCCCAGCAATTGAGACCGCTCACGCTCTTGCGGGCGTGAAGTATCTGTCGCAGCAGCTGAATCCCGGTGACTCAGTTCTTATAAACCTAAGTGGCCGCGGTGATAAAGATATGGAAACGGCTGCCAAATACTTTGGATTGATGGACAGTAAATGAGCGCGGTATCTGAGGTCTTACAAGTAAACAAGGATTCAGGGCGGGGAAGCCTCATCGGTTACTATCCGGCCGGTTATCCAACGATCGACGATTCTGTTGAGTCCCTAGTCGCAATGGCAGAAAATGGTTGTGATGTTTTAGAAGTTGGAGTGCCATATAGTGACCCTGTAATGGATGGGATCATCATCCAGGAAGCCACAGAACAGGCACGGGCAGCCGGATTCAAGCTCGATGATCTATTTGAAGTGGTAAGGCGAGTTCGAAGTCGAGTAGATACGCCGATATTGGTCATGAGCTACTGGAACCCGGTTTTTAGATATGGCCTGGAAGAATTTGCATCAGCACTTGTGGAATCAGGCGCTCAGGGAATGATTACCCCGGATCTAGTGCCGGATGAGGCTGCAAATTGGATTGAGACCAGTGAAAGATTGGGTTTGGACCGGGTGTTTCTTGTTGCTCCCTCCAGCTCAGATGAGAGGGTTTTAACTAACTCTGACATTTCTCGAGGATTCGTTTATTCAGTCTCAACCATGGGAATAACCGGTGAAAGAGCTCAGCTTGATGCTCTGGCAAAAAAACTGACAGCGAGAGTAAAGAGCGTGAGCACCACAGCCACTTGCGTTGGTGTCGGAATCTCTACTGCGGAACAGGTAAGGGAAGTAAATAGCTATTCGGACGGTGCCATCGTGGGAACCGCGTTCATCGCCGCGTATAGAAACAGCGGCCTTGAGGGTTTGGCCCTTAAATGCCGTGAACTGGCCAGCGGTTTAGGATAGGACAATGCACTTTTTAGCGAGCATTCCTTCTCCAGAAACCAACTCTATCGAGATTGGCCCATTTACCGTTTACTTCTACGCCTTGTTCATTCTTTCCGGGATTGTAATTGCCACGCTGCTTACAGATGCAAGGCTCAGGGCCAGAGGAACTCCCGCGGGTCTTTTTCTTGACATCGCGCTATGGGCGGTGCCAATGGGGATCTTGGGCGGCAGGTTCTTCCATGTGATTACCCACCCGAACGATTATTTCTACCAGGGAGCTGACCTACTTGATGTTTTCAAAATTTGGGAGGGTGGCCTGGCAATCTATGGAGCACTGATGCTTGGCGCAGTAGGTGTATTTATTGGCTCGCGTCAGGCTGGAATTCGCTTCTTGTCCGTGGCCGACGCTGTTGCCCCAGGGATTTTGTTGGCCCAGGGTATTGGAAGACTCGGAAACTATTTCAATCAGGAGCTCTTCGGCCTGCCTACTGAGCTACCCTGGGGGCTGGAAATACCAAGTAGTAATCCGGCATACCCAAACGGGCTTCCTGACGGCCTGACGTTTCACCCCACGTTTTTGTATGAATTGCTTTGGAATTTGACCGGCGTTATTGCAATCTTGTGGCTAGCTAAAAAGCTTCAATTGCAATGGGGCAAGGTTTTTGCGCTATATCTGATCGTTTACTCAACCGGTCGATCTTGGATAGAAAGTATACGAATTGACCCCAGCGAGATAATCTTGGGGCTTAGGATTAACATCTGGTCAGCGTTGATCGGGATTGCAATTGGTGTTGCAATCATTTTGGTTCAATCTCGCCGTCATCCCGGCAAAGAACCATCGGTTTGGCTTCCAGGCAGAGAACCTGCCAAGGAAATCGCCAAAGTCACCAGCAAGAGTGGCGACGAGCTTTAATAAGAAAATAACCATCCACGGGCCAACGAAGTTCCGCAAATAATTTCGATTGGAGTTTCTGTGCCCAAAGCTGGAGCATTTGAACGGTTTGCGTCAGGCCCTAAAAGCGTTGGCCTGTATGACCGTTCGAACGAACACGATGCTTGTGGCTTGGCTATGGTTGCGACTCTTAGAGGTTACGCGGGCCATGACATCGTTCAAATGGCTCTGTCTTCGCTTCGTAATCTGGAACACCGCGGTGCAATCGGTTCTGACGCTGGCACCGGTGACGGCGCTGGCATCCTCACCCAACTTCCCGATGCTTTCTTCCGCGCCGTTACCGACTTTGAACTGCCTGAGCTAGGTCACTATGGAGCGGGTTTGGTCTTTTTGGACCCAGAAACAGCAAAACGTGACCGTAAGCAATTTGCTGAGATTTGCTCACAGGAGAAGCTATCCGTTATCGGATGGAGAGAACCCCCAACTGATCCGAGCGTCCTGGGTGACCTTGCGAGAAAAGCTATGCCACTGATTGAACAGGTATTTCTGGGGACCAAAGATAATATTTCTGGTGTTGAGCTTGAGAGGCGCCTTTTCCGAGCGAGAAACCGAAGCGAACGTGAGATTGGTATCTACCACCCTTCTCTCTCGAGTCGCACGATTGTCTATAAGGGCATGGTCACAACTCTTCAGCTGGAGCCGTTTTTCGCGGACTTGAGTGATGAAAGATTTGAATCCCTGCTTGCCCTTGTTCACTCCCGGTTTAGCACAAACACTTTCCCATCTTGGCCGCTGGCCCATCCGTTTAGATTCATCGCTCATAACGGCGAAATCAACACGGTTAAGGGCAATGCGAACTGGATGGCCGCAAGAGAGTCACAGCTCGCCTCAGACTTACTTGGGGATCTTGACCAGCTGAAGCCTATTGTTTCCAAGGGGGCCTCTGATTCTGCGACCTTTGATGAAGTGCTGGAGCTGCTTGTGCTATCAGGACGCAGTCTTCCGCACGCAATGATGATGATGATTCCAGAAGCGTGGGAAAAGCAGTTGGACCTGGACCCTCAGCTTCGTGATTTTTATGACTATCACTCAATGATTATGGAGCCCTGGGATGGACCTGCGGCTGTGGTTTTCACCGATGGAGATTTGGTCGGCGCGACTCTTGATCGAAATGGTCTCAGGCCTGGACGGTTTGTTGTTACCGAGGATGGCTTTATCATCCTGGCTTCAGAAATAGGAGTTGCGGAGATTGCACCAGACAAGATTGTTAGAAAAGGTCGGCTTCAGCCCGGCAAGATGTTTCTGATTGACACCAAAAATGGCCAGATTATTGAAGATGAGCAGATTAAGTCCGAAATAGCCGCCCTGGAACCTTGGGGTCAGTGGCTCAAGGCCGGTCAGATAAACCTAAAGGATCTTCCGGAACGTGAGCATGTCCGCTATTCAAGCAAATCTGTGCACAGGAGACAACGGGCCTTTGGTTACACCGAAGAGGACCTAAAGGAATTCATTACTCCAATGGCCCGAACTGGGCAAGAGCCAATAGGGGCAATGGGCACTGATACGCCTATTGCTGCAATATCAGAAAAACCTAAGCTGCTATTTGACTACTTCACCCAGCAATTTGCTCAAGTCACCAATCCTCCTCTGGATGCAATTCGCGAGGAAGTTGTCACATCGATGACCACCAGTATTGGTCCGGTTCGAAACCTGCTTGCGGCGACTCCAGAACACGCCAAACAAATGGTGCTGGATTATCCAATACTCGGAAACGACGAGCTGGCAAAGATCAAGCACATAGATCGAGCAAATAACATCGGTAAAACAGTCACAATTTCTTGCCTCTACCGAGTCGATGACGGAGCAGAAGCGCTAGCGGAGCGCCTCAAGGAAATGTGTGAAGAAGTTGACCAGGCTCTTGTCGCAGGGGCCACATTTATCATCCTCTCCGACCGAGACTGTAATCGCGAACTGGCACCGATTCCGTCACTGCTGTCGTGCTCTGCGGTTCACCACCACCTGATTCGCAATGGCACCAGGATGATGGCGGGACTAGTGATTGAAGCTGGCGATGCCAGAGATGTCCATCACGTATCAACGCTGATCGGTTTCGGTGCATCCGCGATAAACCCATACCTTGCACTTGAAACTGCGGAAGACCTAGTGCTCAATGGCTCTGTTTCAGGAATAACCCCCGAGCGAAGCAGCAAGAACATGATTAGGGCACTTGGAAAAGGCGTTCTAAAGGTCATGTCGAAAATGGGTATTTCGACTATGGCGTCCTACGGTGGAGCACAGTGTTTTGAAGCCATAGGGCTGGCTCAGGATCTTGTAGATAAGTACTTCACCGGCACGACAACAAAGCTTGGTGGGGTAGGCCTGCCGATTCTCCATGCCGAGATCGCCAAGCGCCACACGGCCGCCTACCCGATTGACAGCATGTCCCAACTAGATACTCCACTTGATGTTGGTGGCGAGATGAAATGGCGCCGAGAGGGTCCCCCTCATCTTTTCAACCCGGAGACAGTCTTCAAGCTGCAGCACTCCACGCAGCAGAAAAACTATGAAATCTTTAAGTCATACACCAACGCAGTTGATGACCAAGCTGAAAGACTGATGACAATCCGCGGACTTTTCAAGTTCAATAAAGGCCTGCGGGACGCTATTTCCATCGATGAAGTAGAGCCGGTTAGCGAAATAGTCAAGCGTTTTTCAACCGGAGCAATGAGTATGGGTGCCATCAGCCCCGAGGCTCATGAGACTCTTGCAATCGCAATGAACCGACTTGGAGCCAGGAGCAATACCGGCGAGGGTGGTGAGTCTGTAGAGCGCCTTCTTGACAGGGAAAAACGTAGCGCTGTAAAACAGGTGGCATCGGGCCGATTTGGTGTGACCTCGATGTACCTCACACATGCCGACGACCTTCAAATAAAGATGGCGCAGGGCGCAAAGCCGGGTGAGGGAGGCCAGCTTCCTCCAAATAAGGTTTACCCCTGGATTGCAGAGCTCCGTCATTCAACGCCCGGTGTTGGGCTTATCTCACCACCGCCACACCATGACATCTATTCAATTGAGGACCTCAAGCAACTTATCTTTGATCTAAAGCGCGCCAACCGCGCTGCCCGGGTTCATGTGAAACTCGTCAGCCAATTTGGAGTAGGAACCGTTGCAGCCGGTGTGGCTAAGGCCAAAGCAGATGTGGTACTTATTTCTGGTCATGATGGTGGCACGGGTGCAAGCCCGTTGAATTCGCTTAAGCACGCCGGCACCCCTTGGGAGCTGGGACTTGCTGAGACTCAGCAAACACTGTTGCTGAACGGGCTCAGGGATCGGATTGTCGTGCAGGTCGACGGATCCATGAAGACCGGGAGGGATGTTGTCGTCGCGGCTCTACTCGGAGCCGAAGAGTACGGATTTGCAACCGCTCCACTGGTGGTCGAAGGTTGCATCTTGATGCGTGTCTGCCATCTCGACACTTGCCCGGTTGGAGTGGCAACGCAAAACCCAGAGCTGCGCAAGCGATTCCATGGTCAGGCCGACCACGTCGTAAATTTCTTTGAATTTTTGGCTGAGGAGGTCAGAGAGTACCTGGCAGAACTCGGCTTCAGGAGTATGCAAGAAGCGATCGGACAGGTCGCAGCTCTTGATGTGAACGAGGCAATACATCACTGGAAGGCAGACGGGCTTGATCTGACTCCGATATTTGCCGGTAAGGCTATAGTCACCGAAAGCACCCAGTATTGCTCACGAGAGCAAGATCATGAACTCGAGAAGCACTTTGATTACGCCTGGATCGAAAAGGCTGCTCCCGCGCTTAAGGATGGACAGTCCTTCACGCTTGAGGCCAACATTAACAACACGATGCAGGCAATCGGCACGATGTTGGGCAATGAACTGACCAAGCGCTGGGGAGAACAAGGGCTGAATCCCGGATCACTTGAACTGAACCTTGTCGGGAGCGCAGGTCAATCACTTGGAGCATTCGTCCCAAGGGGTATTCAGATAAATGTAACCGGTGACTGCAATGACTACGTTGGCAAGGGTTTGTCAGGCGGCACGATTACGGTGCGACCGCCGACCTCAGCTGGTTTCCAGGCCGCTACAAACGTGATTGCTGGCAATGTAATTGGATATGGAGCTACCTCTGGGGAAATCTTCTTGAATGGAGTCGTTGGCGAAAGATTCATGGTCCGAAATTCAGGAGCCGTAGCCGTCTGTGAGGGGGCTGGAGACCACGCACTTGAGTATATGACCGGCGGTAGGGCGGTAATTCTCGGAAAGACCGGAATCAACTTTGCTGCCGGCATGTCAGGTGGAATCGCCTACGTGCTAAAACTATCTGAGGCGAAAGTGAACCGAGAGGCCCTGCAGCTTGGAGAGATTACCCTCGGAAAACTCGATGGGGCTGAGACTGCAGAGCTGAGAGCGATTCTTGAGAAGCATGTACTTTATACAGGTTCGGAAAAGGCCATTGAGATACTTGCCGATTTCGACAATAAAGTTCAAGAATTTGTTCGCGTGATGCCAAGAGACTACGCCCGCGTTGTGGAGATTCAAAATAATGCAACAGCCACTGGCATCGCATTAGATGGAGACGAAGTCTGGACCAAAATCCTGGAGGTAACAAATGGCTGATCCAAGGGGTTTCATCAAAGTCACAGAGCGCGAGACAGCCAAGCGCCGACCGGTCCCAGTCAGAATCAAAGACTGGAAAGAGGTCTACGAGGAGCGTAACTCCGAGGTTGTTAAAGAGCAGGCAAGTCGCTGCATGGACTGTGGCATACCTTTCTGCCACGCCGGCTGCCCACTTGGAAACCTGATCCCAGAGTGGAACGATCTCACCCACAGGGGCAGGAACAGAGAGGCGATCGATCGCCTTCACAGCACAAATAATTTTCCAGAATTTACCGGTCGCCTCTGCCCCGCGCCTTGTGAAAGCGCCTGCGTGCTTGGCATCAACCAACCTGCGGTAACAATCAAAGAAATTGAAGTATCGATTATTGACGATGCCTTTGACGCTGGATTCGTAACCCCAATAGTCCCAGATCGTCTCACCGGCAAGACAATTGCCGTTGTCGGCTCCGGCCCGGCTGGATTGGCCGCAGCCCAGCAACTAACCAGAGTTGGTCACACCGTCGCGGTTTTTGAGAGAGACGATCGAATCGGCGGCCTACTAAGGTATGGGATTCCAGATTTTAAAATGGAAAAGCATCACATTGATCGTCGAGTTGAGCAGATGATTGCCGAGGGAACCAGATTCAGAACGGGTGTCAACATAGGCGTTGACATTTCGTGGCAGGAACTACAGAAGCGATACGACTCGGTTCTGGTGGCAACAGGTGCTCTAAAGCCACGCGCACTTGATGTTCCAGGGGCAGATTTGGACGGCGTCCACTTCGCCATGGACCTGCTTACTCAGGCGAACAAAGTTGTTGCTGGAGACCTTGTTGACGATCAGATAACGGCGGCCGGTAAGCACGTAGTTATTCTGGGTGGCGGCGACACCGGAGCAGACTGCTTGGGCACAGTCACCAGGCAGGGCGCAGCCTCTGTAACCACCATCGCGATTGGAGTAAAACCACCCGAAGAGCGCGACGACAGTCAGCCATGGCCCACGACGCCGAACCTTTATGAGATTGCCAGCGCACACGAGGAGTTTGGCAACAGAGAGTATCTTCATTCCACCGTTGAGTTCGTCGGCGAAGCTGGAAAGCTAACCGGAATTAAGGTTGCGGATACAGAGTTCGTTGACGGCAAACGCCTGCCAAAGCTCGGTACCGAGAGGGTGATGAAAGCTGATATTGTGCTGCTGGCCCTAGGCTTCACCGGGAATGAATCGGAATTTATCACCAGCCAGCTCGGAGCCGAATTAGACAAGACCAGCAACATACACCGAGACAATAATTACCGAGCAAAAGAGGCAATCTTCGTAGCAGGTGATGCAGGCAGAGGGCAAAGCCTGATAGTTTGGGCTATTGCTGAAGGCCGAGCAGCGGCTGCAGCAATTGATAAACATCTCGAAGGCGAGACGCTGCTACCTTTCCCGGTCAAACCAACTGATAAGCCAATTTCGGTTTATAGCTAACAACAGAAACTAGGTATCTACTTCAAATGAGACGCGCAAAAATTGTCGCAACTTTCGGTCCAGCTATCGCGGACCTAGAAATGACTCGGAAGGTTATAGCTGCCGGTGTAAATGTCGCAAGGTTGAACCTGAGCCATGGCAGCCACGAAATTCACGAAAAGGTCTACGCCAACATTCGCCAGGCAAGTCAAGAGGCGGAAAAAGCAGTTGGTATTCTCGTGGACCTTCAGGGGCCAAAAATCCGACTGGGAAAGTTCGCAGAAGGAAGCGTTGAACTGATCCCGGGAGCAACTTTCAAGATCACCATCGAAGATGTTTCCGGAGACGTGGGCATGTGCAGCACAACCCATAAGGGGCTTCCAAAGGATGTCTCGGTGGGCGACATGCTATTGATCGATGATGGCCGTCTCTCTCTCAAGGCAACAGCAGTTGATGCCAAATCCGTCACCACGGAGGTCGTCATTGGTGGTTTAGTCTCCAACAGCAAGGGAATCAACCTGCCCGGAGTGGCTGTTGACGTTCCTGCTCTTAGCGAAAAGGATGAAGAAGACCTCCGCTGGGCGCTGAAGCTCGGTGCAGACATGATTGCTCTAAGTTTTGTGCGCAATGCCAAAGATGTCATTCGTGTTCACGAGATAATGCGCGAGGAAAACCGGTTTATTCCAGTGATTGCCAAGATCGAAAAACCTCAGGCAGTGGCTGCTCTGGAAGAGATTATCGACGCTTTCGATGGCGTGATGGTTGCCAGGGGAGACCTGGGCGTAGAACTGCCCCTAGAGCAGGTGCCGATAGTCCAAAAGCGAGCTGTTGAGCTAGCTCGTCGCTGGGCTAAACCAGTTATCGTGGCAACGCAGATGCTCGAGAGCATGATAACTGCCTCTAGGCCAACCAGAGCTGAAACATCAGATGTTGCAAATGCAGTGCTGGACGGAGCGGATGCTTTAATGCTTTCGGGCGAAACCTCGGTTGGGGAGTTTCCTATCGAGACGATCGAAACCATGGCCAAGATCATCGAGTCCACCGAAGAAAATGGGCTCGAACGAATTCCAGCTCTAGGAACACAGCCCCATACTCATTCCGGTGCGGTAGTGAAATCAGCCTTGCAGATAGCTGAACTTCTCGGCTCCAAATTCGTTTGTGTTTTCACAGAATCAGGAGACACGCTGCTTCGGGTATCCAGGCTCAGGTCAAGAGTCCCGGTTCTCGCATTTACTCCAAATGAAGGAATTCGCAGGCGCCTCTCGCTTATCTGGGGTGCAACAACATTCCTTGTAGGTCAGGCCACCCACACCGACCAGATGATCAAGCAGGTCGATGAAATCGTTTTAGCAAGCGGTAAGTGTCGCGTGGGCGATGAAGTGGTTGTTGTTGCAGGCTCTCCTCCAGGGATACCCGGCTCCACCAATTCACTTCGTGTACACCGTGTTGGAGACGCAGTCAACGAAACTGTGCCTGGCTACGCCAGCTAGTAAAAAGAGATCCTGGGCAAAGAAAAAGAGCGGTCATAATCGCCGCTCTTTTTCTTGTTATGTGCCGGAAGTGGGATTCGAACCCACACGCCCATAGGACAAAGCATTTTGAGTGCTTCGCGTCTACCGTTCCGCCATTCCGGCAGGCGCTAACACTCTATCGGATTTGAGTGCGCCGGTTCGGACTAAGGTGGTAATCATGGAAGAAGCATTAACGGTTGTTGTCGCTGAGGATGAGGGTCTGATCCGCATGGACATCGTTGCCACGCTCCAAGAGGCGGGCTACGAGGTCGTGGGCGAGGCAGCAGACGGCGAGGAGGCAGTCCGCCTAGCCGAGACGCTGACACCTGATTTCATGGTCATGGACATAAAGATGCCCAAACTCGATGGCATTTCGGCGGCGGAGAAGATCGCTGATTTCAAAATTCCAGTCGTTCTACTAACTGCATTCTCACAGGCAGACCTTGTGAAGCGGGCAGCGGATGCCGGGGCGATGGCCTACGTGACCAAACCGTTTAAACCAAGTGATTTGCTGCCGGCGATCCAGATTGCGCTTTCTAGGCATGAGGAAATAACGTCGTTGGAGGCTGAAGTTGCTGACATCAATGAACGCCTAGAAACTAGAAAATTGATGGATCGCGCTAAAGGGATATTGCAGAGCCGAATGAAACTCACTGAGCCAGAAGCCTTTCGATGGATTCAGAAGGCGTCTATGGATCGCAGGCTGACCATGGCTCAGGTTGCCAAAACAGTCCTCGAGCAGCTTGAAGAAAAGAAGCCTCCGACTACTTAGCTCTCAAAAAGTTCGTGATTCGAACCGTTGAGAGCAGTGCGCCATTTTCGTCGTGAACCTTTATTTCATGACTGGTTAGAGACCTCCCAAGCTTTAGTGCTCTACAGGTTGCTGTCACAATGCCCTCGGTTGCAGAAAGGTGATGAGTGGCGTTTATCTCGATGCCGACCGCATAACCCCAGGGATGTGCGTGAACGTTTGCCGCAATACTGCCAAGTGACTCACCCAGTACCACGTGGGCGCCGCCGTGCAGTACCCCGAGTGGTTGTGTGTTTCCTTCGACTGGCATTGTCGCCACAGCTCGTTCAGCGCTGAGCTCTATCAGCTCGATGCCCATTTTGGTCGCCAAATCACCAACCCCACGAGTACGCAATATTTCCAAAGCGTGTTCTGATTTTGCAACATCTTCATTGGTCACGGGCTACCGTCCTGTTCAAAGTAGGCTAGGCGCATGAGCGCCATACAAAAGCCTACTCTGCTGTTGATTGATGGCCACTCGCTGGCCTTCAGGGCTTTTTATGCCCTGAATGCTGAGAACTTCAAAAACGCACAGGGCCAGCACACCAATGCGGTGCACGGCTTCATCTCGATGATGCTGAACATTTTGGAAAAAGAAAAACCAACGCACATGTGCGTAGCATTCGATGTCTCAAGACACAGTTTCAGAACTGAAGAGTTGCCTGAATATAAGGGCACTCGCGGTGAGACGCCAGAGGAATTCATTGGCCAGACAGAACTATTAGTTCAAGCGCTAAATGCAATGAACATAACCAGTGTGTCAAGGGAGAATTTTGAAGCAGACGACCTGATTGCATCCCTCGCCTTCCTTGGCGAACAAGCCGGGATGAGTGTTCTAGTGGTCTCCGGGGACAGGGACACGTTTCAGTTGATCAGGAAAGAAACTACCGTTCTCTATCCAGTCAAGGGTGTGATGAATTTGGCGCGCATGGACGACGCCGCAGTTCTAGAGAAGTATGGGATTCACGCCATTCAATATCCGGAACTCGCCGCACTAGTCGGTGAAACTTCAGATAACTTGATAGGCGTTCCAGGCGTTGGACCAAAGACAGCTGCCAAATGGATACAACAATTTGGGTCACTGGACGAAATTCTTCGCCGATCGGATGAAATTCCAGGCAAAGTTGGTGAGAGTTTGCGTGAAAACGCTCATCTAGCTGTCAGAAACCGAAGGCTAAACCATCTGCTAACCGACCTCACTTTTGACTTCGAAGTCTCAGATCTGAAAATGGCACCGGTCAATGAAGAGGCGCTGACCGAAATCTTTGCACTGCTGTCCTTCCGCACCCTTCTCACAAGAGTTCTAAAGCTCCGTGGAGCAAACGGAACTCAGCACGTGGCGTCAAGTGCCACGACGATCCCGGAACAATCGGCGGAACCAAGACTGTCACCTGAACCAGCATCCTCAGCTTCCGCTGAGATTATTAGCAAGCTTCCCTCAAGTGCAATCGAATCTTCGGTTGGTTCGGTAGCGGACATTGAGAAGTTGATCGCTGCTGGCGATTGCTTCATCCACTTCGAAATCGCAGATGATCAGCTCATTGGGCTTGGAGCAGCAAGGTTAGACCAGAGAATTAACTGGGACGGCAAGGATTTAGTCGCACTAAAAAAGTTGCTGAGCCTCGGTGGTTTCGGAGGCTGGAACACCAAAGACCAGAGAAAAAAGCTGCACTCAGTTGGGATAGCGCCGCTGGCAATAACAGACGATGCACTCCTATCAAGCTACCTGGTCGACCCGCTGTCGAAAGATCTAAGTCCCGACTCAGTCATTCGCCAGCATGCAGGCATCGACATCACAAGGCAGGACCCAAACGAACTGTTATCTGAGTCTGACCCAAGCCTTGATGCTTGGATTTACGCGGTTGTGTCGGCCGTGCTGCTCCCAAATCTCGAGGATAACGGTCAACTCGGGGTGTATAGAGACATCGAGATGCCAGCAAGCGAAGCTCTGTCCCGCATGGAGCTGCATGGCATTGCAATCGACAGTCAGATTCTTAACAGCCAATTTGATGAGCTCACAAAGGAAGTAGATGAGATAGCGAAGCAGGCCTTTGACATCATCGGACACGAGGTGAATCTGGCAAGCCCAAAACAATTGCAGGTTGTGCTGTTTGAGGAACTTGGGATGCAGGGCACCAAATCTCTCAAAACCGGCTTTTCCACAAATGCTGAGGCACTAACAACCCTATTTGAGCAAACTCAACACCCTTTTCTGGAAAGACTCTTGGCGCATCGGGACAGTACCAAGTTGCGCCAAATGACCGAAACATTGCTAAAGGCAGTGCAAGCAGATGGACGCATTCACACCACGTACTCGCAAGTCGGGACCTCCACTGGACGGCTCAGCAGTGAAAACCCTAATCTGCAGAACATCCCCATAAAGACCCTGCGAGGTCAGAGATTGAGAAGCGCGTTTATCGCGGGGGACGGCTTCGAAACTCTACTCACAGCCGATTACTCGCAGATTGAAATGCGAATCATGGCTCACCTGTCTGAAGACCAAGGGCTTATCGACGCATTCAATAGAGGTGAAGATCTACACAATTACGTTGGGGCGAGAATCTACTCTGTTGAGCCAGAGCAGGTGGACTCAACCATGCGTTCTCGGGTGAAAGCAATGAGCTACGGGCTGGTCTACGGGCTCAGCGAATTTGGTCTTGCACGACAGCTTCGGATCCCCGGGCAGGAGGCCAAGCAACTGATGAAGGATTATTTCGATCGTTTCGGGGGAGTGAAGCAGTACTTGGATACGGTTGTTCAGCGAGCCAAGTCACTCGGTTACACAACCACCGTGTACGGTCGTCGGCGCCCTTTTCCTGACCTGAACTCAAAGATATTTCAAGTCCGGGAAAATGCCAGACGAGCTGCGCTGAACGCACCGATTCAAGGGACAGCCGCCGATATTATGAAGCTGGCGATGATTGCAGTTGACAAGGCCATGACAGAATCTGGGCTGAAATCAAAAATGCTGTTGCAGGTGCACGACGAACTAGTATTTGCCGTCGCCGATGGCGAACTTGAGAAGCTTAGAGTTCTGACGGTTGCCGCTATGGAGAACGTTGCAAAACTCACTATTCCGCTCGATGTTCAAATCGGCGTAGGGGCCAATTGGGAGCTGGCGGGGCACTAGAAAAGCCGCTAGGCTGTGCACGGTGCTTTCAAGCACTACAAACCGTCCGTCTGTCGGGCCAAATACACCCCTGATTTATTTCAGTTTTGGCGCGACCCGAGTATACAAAAGTGAAGTAAGAAATAAATATGGCATCTAAAGCGACCGCAAAACCAAAGCAGGTAGCAGTAAACGACATTGGCTCAGAAGCAGACTTTCTAGCAGCAGTCGAAGCAACACTTAAATTTTTCAATGACGGAGATCTAATCTCCGGAACCGTGGTCAAGATCGACCGCGATGAAGTCCTCCTTGATGTTGGCTACAAGACTGAGGGAGTTATTCCCTCTCGTGAGCTTTCCATCCGCCAGGATGCAGACCCAAACGACGTTGTCAAGGTTGGCGACGCGATTGAGGCACTTGTTCTCCAGAAGGAAGACAAAGAGGGACGGCTAATACTTTCTAAGAAGCGCGCTCAATACGAGCGTGCCTGGGGAGATGTCGAGCGCATTAAAGAAGCAGACGGCGTTGTCACCGGAACCGTCATCGAGGTTGTTAAAGGTGGTGTCATCGTTGACATCGGGCTTCGAGGCTTCCTTCCTGCTTCACTGATCGAATTGCGTCGAGTTCGTGACCTGGGGCCATACCTTGGCACCGAGGTAGAAGCCAAGATTCTTGAGCTAGATAAGAACCGCAATAACGTAGTTCTATCCCGCAGAGCACTTCTTGAGCAGAGCCAGAGTGAAAGCCGCTCCACCTTCATGAATGACCTCGTCAAGGGACAGGTCCGCACAGGAGTTGTATCTTCAATCGTTAATTTCGGTGCATTCATTGACCTTGGAGGAGTTGACGGTCTAGTCCACGTTTCAGAACTTAGCTGGAAGCACATTGAGCACGCCAGTGAGGTCGTAGAGGTTGGGCAAGAAGTAACCGTTGAGGTGCTCGAGGTGGATTCTGAAAGAGAGCGCGTTTCGTTGTCCCTTAAGGCAACTCAGGAAGACCCTTGGCAGCTATTCGCCAGAACCCATGCGATTGGACAGTACATCCCGGGCAAGGTAACCAAGATTGTTCCATTCGGTGCATTCGTTCGTGTTGCCGATGGCATCGAAGGTCTGGTCCACATCTCCGAACTATCTGCCAAGCATGTCGAGCATGCTGACCAGGTTGTAACAGTGAACCAAGAAGTCTTCGTCAAGTTGATAGACATCGACCTTGAGCGTCGAAGGATTTCACTTTCCCTCAAGCAGGCATTGGAAGAGGTTGAGGCCACAGGCACCGACTTCAACCCAGTGCTGTATGGCATGAGCGCTGACTACGATGACAAGGGTCAGTACCGCTACCCAGAGGGATTCGATCCAGCCACTAGCGAGTGGAAGGATGGCTTCGATGAAGCACGCACCAAGTGGGAAGCCGAATACGCCGAAGCTCACGCAAGGTGGGAGCTACACAAGGTTCAAGCCAAAGCTGCTTTCGAGCACCTAGCTACAATTCCAGAGTCTGCGCCTGCCCAGGAAGCAACCGCCTCCAGTGGTAAAAACGATGACCAGGGGACGCTTGCTGACGATGAGTCGCTAGCAGCCCTGAGGGACAAGCTCACTGAAGACAAATAGCCAATAATCTTCGAATAGGGCCGGGACGCATTTTGTGTCCCGGCTTTAGCTTTATCCTAGGTTCATGCTTATCGCGCTTACAGGTGGAATCGGGTCTGGTAAAACTACCGTTGCCAGAATCTGGGTAACGCTCGGAGCCACAGAGATAGATGCAGATGTGCTTGCTCGCAAAGTGGTTCAGCCGGGTTCAGATGGCTTGAATCAGGTAGTTGAAGAGTTTGGTGTTGGCATCCTGAACGAAGACGGTTCCCTGAATAGGACCGCTCTTGGAAAAATCATTTTCAAATCACCAGACCTGCGACTAAAGCTTGAGCAAATAACTCACCCATTGATTCAGGGCCTAGCAAAGCAGATCATTGCATCAACTCAGGGTCCGATTGTTTATACAATCCCACTGCTAGTCGAAACAAATTCCCCCTTGCAGTTTGACTCTATTGTCACCGTGAGTGCTCCGGAGGACATTCGCGTGCAGAGACTGGTAGCAGAAAGAGGTATGTCAGAAAAGGACGCCAGATCTAGAATTTCCGCTCAAGTCACTGATCAAGAGCGGGAAGCGGTAGCTGAGCACGTAATTGATTCAAACTGCACCCTTGAGGATTTGAGCATTCGGGCCACCGCTGTATTTCAGTCGATAGTGGAAGATAACCAGGAGTGAGTCAGGAGTCGAAACCTTTTAAGGTTGTTAGCCCATACTCGCCTGCTGGTGATCAGCCGACAGCAATAGCCGAACTAGAAACACGTATTAGAGCGGGAGAGCGGGACGTGGTTTTGCTTGGAGCCACCGGTACCGGCAAATCAGCCACCACCGCATGGTTGGTAGAAAAGCTCCAGCGCCCCACCCTCGTCATTGCCCACAATAAGACTCTCGCTGCGCAGTTGGCCAGTGAGCTCAGGGAGATGTTTCCTGAAAACGCCGTGGAATACTTCGTCAGCTACTACGACTACTACCAGCCGGAAGCCTACGTACCTCAAACCGATACCTTCATTGAAAAGGACTCCTCCATAAATGAAGAAGTCGAAAGACTTCGCTACTCGGCCACAATGTCGTTGCTCTCCAGACGCGATGTGATTGTGGTGGCAACTGTCTCATGCATCTACGGACTTGGGGCGCCCAAGGAATACCTGGCGCAATCTCTTCCGCTATCGGTTGGACAAAACATTGATCGAGATGAGCTAATTCGCGCCCTGGTGGCGATTCAATATCAAAGAAACGACATTGAATTTACTCGAGGGAACTTCCGAGTAAAGGGTGACACCGTCGAAGTTATAGCCGTCTACGACGAAGAGGCCACGAGAATTGAGTTCTTCGGCGACGAAATTGAAAAGATTTACCGCATTCACCCGCTCACAGGGGAAGTATTGATGGAGCGGGACAGCGTCGCAATTTACCCGGCGTCCTATTACGTTGCGCCGGTGGAGCGCATGGGTAAGGCAATAGAGGACATCGAAAACGAGCTTGAACAGCGTTACCGCGAGCTTGATTCTCAGGGAAAGCTGTTGGAGGCGCAGCGAATCAAGATGCGAACCACATTTGATTTAGAGATGATTCGCGAGCTTGGATTTTGCTCGGGTATTGAGAACTATTCGCTGCACATTGATCAGCGCGAGCCAGGCGACCCACCCGCCTGCTTGCTTGACTACTTCCCAGAAGATTTCCTGACCGTAATTGATGAATCTCACGCCACAGTGCCACAGATCGGCGCAATGTATATGGGTGATTCCTCGCGGAAACGAACACTTGTCGAGCATGGCTTCAGGCTGCCATCGGCTTTGGATAATCGCCCATTGAAGTTTGCCGAGTTCTTGGAGCGAACCGGTCAAACCGTTTATCTGTCTGCAACTCCGGCCAAGTACGAATTAGAGCTTTCAGACGGCGTGGTGGAACAGATCATTAGGCCGACAGGGCTGGTCGACCCACAAATTGTCGTGAAGCCTGCCAAGGGGCAAATAGACGACCTTCTAGAAGAGATTCGGGTTAGAACAGACAGAAACGAGCGAGTACTGGTCACAACGCTCACCAAGCGGCTTGCCGAAGAGGTGACCGACTACTTCACCGAGATGGGGATTCGTGTTCGCTATCTTCACTCTGACGTTGACACACTCAGAAGGGTTGAGCTACTGAGGGAACTCAGACAGGGTCTCTTCGATGTTTTGGTAGGCATCAACTTGCTGCGAGAAGGCCTGGATCTTCCAGAGGTTTCCCTTGTCGCAATTCTCGATGCCGATAAGGAAGGTTTCCTTCGTTCTGCCACTTCTCTGATCCAAACCATCGGCCGCGCTGCGAGAAACGTAAACGGCGAAGTTCATATGTATGCCGATGTGGTGACTAAGTCGATGACAAAGGCAATAGACGAGACCAATAGACGCAGAGAGAAGCAAGTGGCGTACAACAAAAAAATGGGCGTTGACCCGCAGCCATTACGCAAAAAGATTGCAGACATAACAGATGCTCTCCAGAGGGAAGAGGTGGACACCGAGGAGCTTCTCAAGCAACTTGGCAAGAGCTCCAGAGCAAAGAGCAATAGAAGTGCAGTTGCATTCGGAGCGAACGGAATGAACGAGATAATGACTTTGATACTGGACCTTGATGCCCAAATGAAGCTGGCCGCAAGCGAGCTTAAGTTCGAACTAGCCGGAAGAATTCGAGATGAGATATCGGAGCTCAAAAAGGAGCTTCGAGCTTTTGAACAGGCCGGCCACGCCTAGACTTCTAGCATGACAATTCAGCACCCAAAAGGGGCAAAGCTCGCCATAAAGGGTGCACGGGTGCACAATTTAAAAAACCTTGATCTAGAGCTTCCTCGAGATGCCATGATCGTCTTTACCGGCCTAAGCGGTTCGGGTAAATCCTCACTAGCCTTCGACACAATCTTTGCCGAGGGCCAGCGTCGCTATGTGGAATCACTAAGTGCCTACGCACGCCAATTCTTGGGCCAGGTCGACAGGCCGGATGTCGATTTCATCGAGGGGCTAAGCCCGGCAGTTTCAATTGATCAAAAATCTACTAATCGAAACCCCCGGTCTACCGTTGGGACAATTACTGAGATACATGACTATCTTCGGCTGCTCTGGGCGCGAATCGGTGTTCCCCACTGTCCAACCTGTGGAGAAATCATTTCAAAGCAAACCCCTCAAGCAATCGTGGACCAGCTTCTTGCCCTAAAGGAGGGAACTCGGTTCCAACTGCTCTCGCCAGTGATTGTCCAAAAAAAGGGTGAATTTCAGGACCTTTTTAACTCTCTCCAAGCACAGGGATATGCCCGTGCCGTTGTAGACGGTGAGCAAGTTGTACTTAGCGAAGCCAAGGCACTAAAGAAGAGCTTTAAGCACGACATTTCAGTCGTCGTCGACAGGCTGGTAGTCAAAAATGAAGCACAGTCAAGAATTACAGATTCGGTAGAGACAGCCCTGAAGCTCTCAGGAGGCAGAATCGTCGTGGACTTTGTAGATGACAAGACACAGCGAGTTTTCTCGGAAAACCTAAGCTGTCCAAACGAGCATGATCTGGTTCTTACTGAAATTGAACCAAGAACCTTTTCGTTTAATGCCCCCTTCGGAGCTTGTCCAGTGTGTACTGGACTCGGCACCAAGATGGCCGTTGACGCGGAGTTGGTTATCGGTGATGTCGCTGCCAGCATCAAGGAGGGAGTAATTCTTCCCTGGTCCACTCAAGGCAAGGGCCTGTATTCCTATTTTGTTCGCTTGCTCCAAGGCTTAGCGGATGATCTTGACTTTGATTTGAGCACTCCGTGGCAAGACCTAACAGAGCAAATCCAAGATGCAATTCTGAACGGGAATGACTTCGAGGTGCAGGTCAAATACCGCTCCAAGTACGGAAGAGAGATGCGCTACACATCCGGCTTCGAGGGTGTACTTCCATACATCGAGAGACGCTACCTAGAATCTGACAGCGACTGGGCAAGGAGTAAATGGTCTGACTTCCTCAGAGAAATACCATGTCCCGGTTGTGACGGAGCCAGATTGAGACCGGAAGTTCTAGCGGTGAAAGTCCATGGTAAATCGATCCACGATGTTGCAGCAATATCACTGGGGGAGTCACATAACTTTTTTGACTCTCTTGACCTGACTGAGCGTGAAGCGAAGATTGCGGCACAGGTGCTCAGAGAGATTAGAGCGAGGCTAGATTTCTTACTCGCTGTGGGCCTGGACTATCTTTCTCTGGAACGGGCGGCCGGCTCCCTCTCCGGTGGCGAAGCTCAACGCATCCGGCTGGCAACTCAAATCGGTGCGGGCCTTACCGGAGTACTCTACGTTTTGGATGAGCCATCGATCGGACTGCACCAGCGCGACAACCTTCGACTAATAGAAACCCTGATCAAGCTACGCGACCTGGGTAACACATTAATTGTCGTTGAGCACGACGAAGACACAATCAAGGCAGCCGATTGGCTGGTTGACATAGGGCCAGGCGCCGGGGAAAACGGTGGTGAAGTAGTTCACTCTGGCAGCTACCAAACACTGCTTAAAAACCCAAGATCAATTACTGGGGACTATTTATCTGGCAAGACTCAAATTCCTACGCCCAAGCTGCGAAGAACCCCTAGGGCCGAAGGGTCACTCAGAGTAATTGGCGCTCGGGAGAATAATTTACAGAATGTTGACGTAACATTCCCTCTTGGTGTTATGACTGCAGTCACCGGAGTGAGTGGCTCCGGCAAATCCTCGCTGGTCAACGATGTGCTCTATGAAGTTCTCGCGCAAAAGCTGAACAGAGCCAAATCTGTTGCCGGAAAACACACTCGAGTTGAAGGCGTGGATCTGCTGGACAAAGTGGTTCATGTTGATCAGGCACCAATCGGTAGAACACCTAGATCCAATCCCGCAACATACACGGGAGTATTTGACAACATCCGTAAGCTTTTCGCAGACACCCCAGAGGCTAAGGTTCGCGGTTACCTGCAGGGCAGATTCTCTTTTAATGTGAAGGGTGGTCGCTGTGAAACATGTGCCGGCGACGGAACCATCAAGATTGAGATGAATTTCTTGCCTGACGTTTACGTAATGTGCGAGGACTGCAAGGGAGCTCGCTACAACCGAGAGACGCTTCAAGTCAACTACAAGGGCAAGTCAATTGGAGATGTGCTTAACATGCCAATCAGCGACGCCGCAGAGTTCTTCGCTCCGATCGGCTCGATTGCGAGATACCTAGACACACTGGTTGAAGTCGGCCTTGGATATGTCAGGCTCGGGCAAAGTGCAACCACTCTTTCAGGCGGCGAGGCCCAGCGAGTGAAGCTTGCAACCGAGCTGCAAAGGCGCTCTACCGGCAGAACGATCTACGTTTTGGACGAACCGACTACCGGACTCCACTTCGAGGATGTCAGCAAGCTACTGAAGGTACTGAACAACCTGGTCGACAAGGGCAACACTGCGATTGTGATAGAGCACAATCTGGATGTTATTAGGTGCGCAGACTGGGTAATCGACCTGGGTCCCGAGGGCGGATCCGGGGGAGGATTGGTAATAGCCGAGGGCACACCGGAAACGGTAGCTCAGTCAGCGAGCAGTCACACCGGTAGATTCTTGGCGGAGATTTTGTAACTATGGCTCAAGAACTTAGCTTTCGGCCTAAGGCATCAGAAATCCCCAAGGAACCTGGGGTTTACAGATTCTTGGACGCGGAAGGCAGAGTGCTCTACGTCGGTAAAGCCAAGAACTTGCGGGCCAGGCTAAGCAATTACTTCGGGCCACTGAGTTCACTGCATGAGCGAACCAGACGAATGGTTCTCAGTGCAGCCGACGTGAAGTGGACCATAGTCGGCACCGAGTTTGAGGCATTACAACTTGAATTCACTTGGATCAAGGAGTTTCAACCACCGTTTAATGTCAGGTTTAGGGACGATAAGTCCTACCCATACCTGGCAATTTCAATGGGGGACAGGGTTCCAAGAGCATTCATAACTAGAAATCGTGACCTAAAAGGCGTTAAGTACTTTGGTCCGTACACGCAATCGTGGGCAATTAGGGACACCCTGGATTCACTCTTACGGGTATACCCGGTGAGAAGCTGTTCTTCCAGCACCTTCCAGACTGCCGCGAGGACCGGGCGCCCCTGCCTGTTGGCCGAACTCGGTAAATGTGCGGCTCCCTGTGTTTCAAGAGTCTCGGAGTCCGACCACAAGGCAATCGCAAAGTCCCTGGGGGATTTCATTGGTTCAGGAAACGACTCTCACGTCTCAAATCTGCGTCAAAGGATGGCTCTTGCCAGCAGTGACCAGAACTTCGAGCTCGCGGCCCGGTATCGAGATGATATTCAAGCCCTGGAGCGAGTGCTCGAGAAGTCAACAATTGTTCTGGACGACCAGGTAGACGCCGATCTAATCGGTCTCAGCAGAGATGAGCTTTCAGCTGCAGTCTCGATATTTATGGTGCGCGGTGGCAGGATTCGTGGAAACAGATCTCTGGTGGTCGACCTGGAGTTAGACAGAAGCAACGGCGAGCTGCTGGAATATTTGCTGCAAGACATATATTCAAAATCCGGTGCTGCTGAGGCACCTGTCGTTCCGAAGGAAATCTACCTAACTGAAATGCCGGCGGATAAAGAGGTGGTGGAGAAGTGGCTCACGGAGCTTCGTCAAAAAAACTGCAGTCTTTTCGCTCCAAAACGCGGTGACAAGGCGGCACTACTTCAAACTGCTTCCCAGAATGCTGCTCACGCTTTACAAAACTACAAGCTGAAACGTGTGTCTGACTTTAGTGCCAGGGCCGAAGCCTTGGCCGGTCTGCAGAAGATGCTCAATATGGAAACCGCTCCACTTCGGATCGAATGCTATGACATATCTCATCTCTCCGGAACCAACACTGTTGGTTCAATGATTGTCTTCGAAGACGGCCTTCCCAGAAAAGATCAATACCGAAAGTTCAACCTAGATACAGCTGACGACACGGAATCTGTTTACCAAACCCTGATGCGCCGGTTGAAATATCTCAACGAGGACGGCATGCAGAGCGAGCGATTTAGCTATCGGCCGGGGCTACTGGTTATAGATGGCGGATTGCCCCAGCTAAACGCCGCAATAAGGGCCATGAATGACTCAAATGTCACTGGGATAACTCTTATTTCATTGGCAAAGCGGCTTGAAGAGGTTTTTGTTTCCGGCCTTGACTACCCATTGATTCTTCCCCGGACATCTGAAGAACTTTTTTTGCTTCAACGAATCAGAGACGAGGCCCACAGGTTTGCGATCAGCGCCCAGCGCAAGTCACGCTCAAAGTCCATTAGCTCGTTGCTGCTCGAAATTCCAGGTTTGGGGGAACAGCGCGCAAGGTTATTGCTTCGGAAGTTTGGGTCGCTCAAGCGGATAAGAATGGCCAGCCAGGATGAAATTTGCCAGCTGCCCGGGTTCGGAGACAAATTGGCTGAAACTGTTCTCAAACACCTCAAAGACTAGAAATCCTCCACACGCGACACGCCGAAGCGATAACCTAGAAGCCGACTGATAGGCGTGTTGATGAAACTCGAGAACAGACCCGAGCTGCTGGTTGTAACTGGCATGTCGGGTGCGGGGCGTTCAACGGTCGGAAATGCACTCGAAGATCACGGTTGGTATGTAGTCGACAATCTACCGCCCCAACTGCTGCTGCCAATAAATGACCTGTTCGCAATGAGTAATCAAGCACTGGCTAAGGTTGCGGTTGTTATAGATGTTCGTGGCGGCGAATTCTTCGCGGAACTACAAAGCCACATCCAGCAACTACGCACTAGTGACATCAGTGTCCGGGTGCTCTTCCTGGAAGCTAGCAATGAAGCTCTTGTTAAGCGTTTCGAGTCTGTGAGACGCCCACATCCGCTTCAAGGTGACGGCAGAGTCCTGGACGGTATCGAGGCTGAACGCGAGCAGCTCTTGACCTTGCGAGAAGCAGCTGACATTGTTTTTGATACCTCTGATTCAAACGTCCACCAATTGACAAACCGGGTTGCTGAGGCATTCGAGGGCGAGGCGAAAACTTTCAAAGTGAACTTGATGAGCTTTGGTTTCAAGTACGGGCTTCCAGCGGATGCGGACATGGTGGCCGATGCCAGATTTATACCTAACCCTCACTGGAAAGAAACCCTGCGGGACAAGACCGGAAATGACAAAGCGGTTTCGGAGTATGTACTTTCTCAACCGGGGGTCGACCAGTTTCTAGATACCTACCTGGCCACATTGAAGACTGTTCTGGCTGGCTACAGAAGAGAAAATAAGAGGTTTGCGACAGTTGCGATTGGCTGCACCGGAGGCAAGCACCGTTCGGTGGCTCTAACTAACAAGATGGCCAAGCTGCTGTCCGAGGATTCAGAAATCCAGGTAGCCGCATCGCACCGAGATCTAGGTAGAGAGTAATGATGGCGCTAACCCAAGATATTAAGGAAGAGTTGGCCAGAGTCCAAGTAAAGACTGGGCTTGAGAGGGCGGCAGAACTAGCAACAGTGCTGCGCTTCTGTGGCGGGCTTCACCTGATTTCGGGGAGAATTGCGATTGAAGTAGAACTCGATTCTGCAACACTTGCTCGCAGACTGGCCAGAGCGATTGTCGAGCTATACGGGATTCAGTCCGATGCAACAGTTGTTCAAGCAGGCGGTCTTAGAAAAAACAGTGGCTACCAAATTAGAGTCCTAAGGGATGGTGAGCTGCTTGCAAGGCAAACCGGGTTGATCGACAATCGGGGCAGGCCAGTACGAGGATTGCCCGCAACCCTTATCAGTTCAACGCTTGATGAAGCTAGGGCAGTTTGGCGAGGGGCGTTCTTGGCGCAGGGCATACTCACTGATCCGGGCCGGTCGACCTCGCTTGAGGTAACCGCACCGGGTAACGAGTCTGCAATGGCACTGGTTGGAGTAGCAAGAAGGCTCGGCGTTAGCGCAAAAGCTCGCGAGGTTCGTAACGTTTATAAGGTGGTAGTTCGTGACGGGGAAGCCATCTCTGAGCTGCTGAGACAAATCGGTTGTGTCACGCAGGTGGAAAAGTGGGAAGAGCTTAGAAGCCGAAGAGAAGTCAAAGGCGCAGCCAGCAGGCTTGCAAACTTTGATGACGCAAACCTCAGACGAAGTGCGCAAGCTGCGGTTGCAGCCGGCGCAAGAGTGCAACGAGCATTGGAAATACTGGGGGAGGACGCTCCTGAGCACCTTAAATACGCAGGTGAATTGCGTTTAAAGCATAAGGATGCCTCGCTAGACGAACTTGGGCGACTTTCGACCCCACCAATGACCAAGGATGCGGTCGCAGGTCGGATTAGACGACTGCTTGCAACTGCAGATAAGCGCGCAGCTGAGCTGGGTATCCCCGATACCGAATCCGCGATCAGCGATTACATCTAGGAATAAAGCTGGTTGTCCAGTTGATCAATCTAATTAGAAAGCAGGAACAGAAATGACTTACACACTTCCAGAACTCAGCTACGACTACGCAGCGCTTGAGCCACACATTTCCGCAAGAATCATGGAGCTCCACCACTCCAAGCACCATCAGGCTTATGTAACAGGCGCCAACGCGGCACTTGACGCAATGGCTGAGGCGAGGGCCACGGAGAACTTCGTGAATCTACCAAGGCTGCAAAAAGACCTAGCTTTCCACTTAGGCGGCCACGTGAATCACAGCATATTTTGGAAGAATCTAGCCGCCGACGGTGGCGAGGCTGCGGGAGAATTACTGGCCGCAATTACTGAATACTTCGGCTCCTACGATGGATTCCAGAAGCACTTCAATGCTGCAGCACTTGGCATACAAGGCTCAGGATGGGCCTATCTAGCTTGGGACAGCATGGGGAACCGGCTCGTAATTGGTCAGCTATATGACCAGCAGGGAAACCTTGCCATGGGCATGATCCCGCTATTGATGCTTGACATGTGGGAGCACGCTTTCTACTTGGACTATGTCAACGTCAAGGCAGATTACGTCAAGGCTTTTTGGAACATCGTGAACTGGCAAGATGTGGCAACACGGTTCGAATCGGTGAAGGCGGGCAGCGCCTCGCTGCTGCTAGGCTAACGGGAGTCCGCCCAAAGGCGTTCGGGCGATTATCTTATTCACTAACAGTTCTGGAGTAGCCCCGTGACTCGTATTGGTATTAATGGTTTTGGACGTATTGGTAGAAATTATCTGCGTGCCGCCCTCGCTCAAAATTCCGACTTAGAAATCGTTGCAGTTAACGACCTCTCGGACCCAGCCTCTCTGGCGCATCTGTTGAAATACGACTCTGTAACCGGCAGGTTAGACGCGGCTGTTTCGGTTGATGGAGACAGCATTGTTGTCAACGGCAAAACAATCAAAGTTCTTGCCGAGCGCGACCCGAGCAAGCTCGGTTGGGGAGACCTCGGTGTGGACATTGTTGTTGAATCAACCGGTATCTTTACCAAGGCCAGCGATGCTGGAAAGCACATTGAGGCCGGGGCTAAGAAGGTAATCATCTCTGCTCCAGCTACCGATGAGGATGCAACCTTTGTAATCGGTGTAAACGAGCACCTCTATGACCCTTCAAAACACCACATCATCTCAAACGCTTCTTGCACCACCAACTGTCTTGCTCCGCTTGCGAAGGTATTTTTGGATAACTTCGGAATCAAAAATGGTCTGATGACCACCATCCACGCCTATACCGCTGACCAGAACCTGCACGACGGACCTCACTCCGACCTAAGACGAGCTCGTGCCGCGGCAATAAATATCGTGCCTTCCAGCACTGGTGCCGCGAAAGCGATTGGCCTAGTTCTACCAGAACTGAAGGGCAAGCTCGATGGCTTCGCACTCAGGGTTCCAGTTCCAACTGGCTCAATAACCGACCTCACCCTGGTCTCTGAAAAGAAAACAACAGTCGAAGAGATAAAGGCGGTCTATAAAAAGGCCGCAGAGGGAGACCTGAAGGGAATCCTTATGTATACCGAGGATCCAATTGTTTCTAGCGACATTGTCACTGATCCTCACAGTTCAATTTTCGATGCCGGACTGGTTCGAGTGATTGACAACACCGTTAAGCTCTCTAGCTGGTATGACAACGAGTGGGGCTACTCAAACCGCCTGGTCGAACTAACTGCCCTGGTTGCATCTAAGCTCTAATGCTCAGAACCCTCTCCCAGGCGGGCGACCTGAGGTCCAGACGTGTGCTCTTACGTTGCGATCTCAACGTTCCGCTTGATGGCTCAAAAATAACCGATGACGGTCGCATTCGCGCGTCACTTAGTACCATCAATTATCTGGTTGAGCAGGGGGCCCGAGTTCTGGTGACTTCACACCTTGGAAGGCCAGATTCTGAGACGGACTCTCAGTTTTCGCTTGCACCTGTGGCCGAGCGACTTGAGGAATTACTAGGTCAACCGGTCATCTTTTCCTCAGACACAGTTGGGGTCCAAGCCAAAGCCGCCTCCAAACTGCTTGAGGATGGCGGGGTAGCTCTTCTGGAAAACTTAAGATTCAATCCTTCGGAAACATCGAAAGTGGACTCCGAGCGCATTGAGTTTGCTCAACAGCTCGCGTCACTGGCTGATGTCATGGTTTCTGATGGATTCGGTGTAGTTCATCGCAAGCAAGCAAGTGTTTATGAATTAGCTCAACTCATTCCTTCATATGCCGGTTCTCTAATTGAAGCCGAACTGGAAATCCTCAATCGACTCACGCAGGCACCCGAGCGTCCCTACACAGTTGTGCTGGGAGGATCAAAAGTCTCAGACAAACTTGCAGTAATTGGGCATTTGCTGCCAAAAGTGGATTGCCTTGCCATCGGCGGCGGAATGGTATTCACAGTCCTGAAGGCGCTGGGCCACGAGGTCGGAAACAGCTTGCTAGAACTAGACCAAGTCGAGACTGTGCGCGGATTCCTCCAGCAGGCAGCAGAGCTCGGTGTTGAGATCGCATTGCCGACGGACATAATCATCTCCACCGGCTTTTCAGCCGATGCCGATCACGAGGTAGTGGCTGTTGATCAGATGACCACATCACGCTTGGGTACTGAGGTTATGGGATTAGACATTGGACCAGAAACTGCAAAGGATTTTGCAGCAAAAATCTCAGCATCCAAAACCGTGTTCTGGAATGGGCCGATGGGTGTTTTCGAGTTTGAAAATTTTGCGGGTGGCACTGCAGTTGTCGCCGAAGCTCTCACCAAAGTGGACGGGCTTTCAGTCGTTGGTGGCGGAGACTCAGCCGCGGCTGTAAGAATGCTTGGGTTTTCCGAGGACGCCTTCGGGCACATCTCCACCGGCGGTGGCGCAAGCCTTGAATATTTAGAAGGAAAGAACCTACCCGGACTGGAGGTCCTAAATGACTAATCGAATTCCGCTGATTGCAGGAAACTGGAAGATGAATCTAGATCACCTGCAGGCAATCGCTCTGATTCAAAAATTATCCTGGACTTTGGAAGATGCTGACCACGACTTCGAAGAGGTTGAGGTTGCAGTATTCCCTCCTTTCACTGACCTCCGCAGTGCTCAGACTCTCATCGACGCCGAAAAGTTCAAGCTCAAGCTTGGTGCACAAGACATATCAGCACATGATTCTGGCGCCTTCACCGGCGAAGTTTCCGGTTCCCTGCTATCAAAACTAGATGTCAAATTCGTTCTTGTTGGCCACTCTGAGCGTCGGCAGTATCACTCTGAGAGCGACCAGGTCGTTCGAGACAAAGTCGCTGCGGCTTGGAAGCACGGACTAATTCCTATTATTTGTGTGGGCGAAACCCTTGAAGAACTCGAAACCCAGGGCCAGTCCGCGGTTCCAATATCGCAGACAATAGCGGCGCTAACAGGCCACGAGGCTCTCGGCGAATTTGTAATTGCCTATGAACCGGTCTGGGCAATTGGAACAGGGAAAGTCGCAACTGCCGAGGAAGCGGCTCAGGTCGCTACTGCAATAAGGGCAGCCATATCTGCAAACTTTGGAGAGTCCGCAGCCGAGTCCAGAATTCTTTACGGCGGCTCGGTCAAAGCAAATAATGTCGCCGGTTTCTTGCAATCGGACCAAGTTGATGGTGTGCTAGTAGGCGGAGCATCTCTGGATGCAGAGGAGTTTGCTGGAATATCGCGCTTCAAAAAGCACATAGTCCTATAATTTACGAGGACTTGCAAAGAAAAAGAGGAAACTGATGGCCGCCCTACAAACTGCACTTCTGGTATTGCTTGCAATTACCAGCGTGCTGCTAATACTTATGATCTTGCTTCACAAGGGTAGGGGTGGCGGTGTCGCTGAGATGTTCGGTGGCGGTGTTACAAGCTCCATGAATTCTTCTGGCGTTGCAGAGCGAAACCTGAACAGAATCACTGTTGTTCTCGGGCTAGTTTGGCTCACCGTAATTGTTGTCCTAGGGCTTTTCACCAGATTTGGCTGGGCATAATGTCGGGTTCTCCTTCAATTAGAGGCGCACGTGTTGGCGCCGGCCCAATGGGCGAACAGGATCGCGGCCACCAGGTCGAGAAGATTGCGCTGAGCTTCTACTGCTCAAACGGCCACGTTACGCACCCACTATTTGCGGCAAGCGTGAACGAAGAGGACATCCCAACCGAGATTGACTGCCCTCACTGCGGGCTTCCCTCCGGCACTGACAAAGAAAACCCTCCAGTGGTTGCGAAAATCGAGCCCTATAAAACTCACCTCGCCTACGTCAAAGAACGTCGCACCGACGATGAAGCCGAAGAAATTCTGGCTGAAGCGCTTGATTCAATCAGGAACAAGCGCCAGCGAGCAGCCGAGGCTGCTAAAGCTCGTCGCTAAGTTCCTTATCTAAATACCAAGCGGTGCCTTCGCTGCCGCGCACCTGTGCAAGCGGTAGCGAGGATTTCCCCGACAGAGCCTGTCCAACAACTCCGGCTTTAGCCACACCCGAGGCCATGAACCACACGTTTTTACCTCGGTTTAGACCTTGATAACTGAGGCTTAGCCTTTCTGCTGGCGGCTTTGGTGAAGACTCTTCGGCAATTACCCATTCACCCTCTCGATTGTGACCTGGGAACAGCGAGGCCACGTGGCCGTCTGGGCCCACACCTAACAGAACCAGGTCAAATACATCCCCCGAGTCATCAACTCGCCCGTAATGGGCCTCCAGAGCCTTGTTCATTGCGTTCTTGGCATCCTGAAGGGAAAGAGAAGGATCAGGAAAGCGTTTTAGGTTCAGATGCGACAGGGCTGGAAATGCCAAAATGCCCTGGTGTTCGTTTCGATCATCATCCGATAATCCAACAAAGCGCTCATCCCCAAAAACAAAGTCAACTCCGGACAGATCTGCGCCTTGTCTTGAAAGTTCTTTGAGGAATCCTATTCCCAGACTCCCGCCGGTCAGGACTACAGAAATTTGTTTCGACCCCTCATCACGAGACTCAACCAATTTCAGGAAGTCGGTTACAGCAGCAATCAATAATGAGCTCGAATCGCTGTGGACCTTGATTATTTGCGCTGTCATGATGCTCTTCCAAAGGCGAGCACTTGGCCATAGGTGAGATCCTCACCCAAAAAGCGCATGTCTTCAATCAAGCAATCCTGATCAGAACGCTTCGGTAAAAGCACCGAGCTTTCAGGAAAGCCCGTTTGGGTGATAGCTGCAGATCCGCCAGCTCTGATAAGAGAAAGTGCTGCACCCTCGAATACGATTTTCACGCCTGCAATACCTTGGACCGCCTCACCATCGAAGTTTGGAACAAGTTGCACATCAACGCCAAGCCTCAATGACAGCCATGACCTCAGCAGCATGGAGCTCGGCGAGACAGCTGAGCCAATTACTTCAGCTGCTGTCACAGTCTCTCCCGTGTGTCCATCCATTGCGGCAGTGAGCTGGGAGCGCCAAAGAGTGAGTCTGGTCCAAGCAAGATCACTGTCACCGGGCTGATAGTTTTTAGCTAGTTCTTCCAGAAATTCAGCCGCATCCGGTTGGCTACTAGAGTCGGTAATCCTTCGAGAAGCAATTCTTCCGATTGGGTTCGCTGATGGGTTTGCTTGGCATTCTGAGGGCCACCAAGCAACCACAGGGGCGTCGGGAAGCAAAAGGCCGGTGACAATTGACTCAGTGTTCGCGTGAGCCTCACCAAAAGCGCGAATTATTATTACCTCGGACGCTCCGGCGTCGCCACCGATTCGAATCTCCGCATCCAGCCTTGATTCATCCCTGGCTGATTTTAGGTCGCTAACTAAAACGATAATCCGGCTCGGGTGCAATCGAGACGCACCGTTGGCGGCGGCTACTGCGGCCTCCAATTCGTCTGTCTTGGTTTCAATAATCATTGTAAGCACACGGCCAAGCGCTACCACTCCACCATCCTCACGAAGATCCTGGAGCTTCTTGCCAATTTTCGAGGAGGTGGTCTTGGCCATGTTCACAATCAAGGTCGCCTCCAAGTGCGGCCATCCTGCGCCATCATTCGGTGGGCAGATTCTGGACCCCAGGAGCCCGGGGCATAACCTTCAGGCGGACCATTACTGGCCCAAAAATTGACGATTGGATCGAGTATCTTCCATGAGAGTTCGACCTCCTTTTGCCTTGGGAACAACGGTGGTTCTCCCAAGAGCACATCCAAGATCAATCGTTCGTAGGCTTCGGGGGAGTCCTCGGTAAAGGCGTGGCCATATCCAAAGTCCATCGTCACATCTCTTACCTGCATGCTTGGTCCGGGTACTTTGGACCCAAACCTAATGGTGACGCCCTCATTTGGTTGCACTCTGATAACGAGCGCATTTTCACCCAAAAGACCAGTTTGTGACTCCCCAAATATCTGCTGCGGGGCTCTTTTGAATACCACAGCAATTTCTGTGACCCGCCTGCCAAGCCTTTTCCCCGCTCGCAAGTAGAAGGGGACCGATTGCCACCTGCGGTTATTGATGTCCAGCCTCATGGCAGCAAAAGTTTCAGACTTACTATCCGGGTTCATGCCATCTTCTTGCAGATATGCCCTGACGGACTCTCCGCCCTGCCAGCCACCCTCATACTGCCCTCGGGAAGTGTTGTCGGCGAGGTCCTCCGGGAGAGTGATCGAAGCTAGCACCTTCTCCTTTTCAGCGCGCAGATCGGCAGCCTCAAAACTGACCGGCTGCTCCATGGCGGTGAGGGCCAAAAGTTGCAGCAAGTGATTCTGAATAACGTCTCTCGCAGCACCTATGTCATCGTAGAAACCAGCCCTAGAGCCAATGCCAATGTCTTCGGCCATCGTGATCTGAACATGGTCAATGTGATTACTGTTCCAAATTGGCTCAAAAAGTTGATTGGCAAACCTCAGCGCAAGGATGTTTTGGACGGTCTCTTTTCCGAGATAGTGATCGATCCTAAACACTGAGTCGGCCGGAAAAACACTCTCCACCACTTGATTCAGCGCTACGGCAGATTCCAGGTCTGATCCAAATGGCTTTTCAATCACAATTCGCCGGAATTGCCCTGGTTTAGCCTCGGCCAACCCCGAGGCAGAGAGTTGATCAACCACCAGCGGAAAGTCCCTCGGTGGAATTGATAGGTAGAACGTGTGATTTCCGGCTGTTCCGCGCACTTGGTCGAGTTCGTCAACGGTTCGCTTCAGTCTTTCAAATGCTTCAGGATCATCATGCCTGCCCGAAACGAATCTGATACCCATTGCCAGCTGGGCCCAAACTTCTTCTGACCAGGCCGTCCTGGCATGTTGCTTTACTGAATCTTTGACTACCTCTTTGAAATCTTTCTCGCTCCAGTCTCTTCTTGCGAATCCAACCAAGGAGAACGCCGGCGGTAAAAGCCCGCGGTTTGCAAGATCGTAGATAGCAGGCAGCAACTTCTTGCCTGCCAAGTCACCGGTGACTCCAAACATGATCAGCCCACTCGGACCTGCGATTTTATGAAGTCGCCCGTCGCGAGCATCTCTCAGAGGATTTAGGGTCACGAAGCAATCACTTTTTCTAGAAATTCAAGATTCTGAAGAGGTTCTGGCATGTGAATCGCAACCACCGGTAACCCGTTCTCACTCAATACATTTGCATCGCCAGCAGCCTGCGCCGAAATCAGCTCGCCAAAGCTAAACGGCCTACCTTCAATTTCCAGATCAATCCCGTGCTCGCCCGTTATCTGGAGGTAGAGACCCTGCCTTGGACCACCCTTGTGATACTGGCCGGTGGAGTGAAGGAACCTTGGTCCCCAACCGAAGGTGACCGGCCTGCCGGTTCTCTGCGCGATTAGATCGCGAAGTGCTTCAAATTGCGGATACTCAGGGCGGCTCAGGTAGACCTGAACCGCTATAAAACTGGTGTCATTTGCACTTGCTAATAGTTGTTCGACCGCCGCCTCTACTGTCGCACCGACAATTTCCATACCGTAGGCAGTCACAGACATTCCACGATCGACAAAATCCGCTTGCTTGCCCACCTGGGGGGAGTCAAGCAGCGAGCGTGCGGCGATTTTGGCAGATTCAACATCAGGTTGGTCAAAGGGATTAATACCCATCAGGTAGCCCGCGATTGCTGTTGCATATTCCCAGAGCAAGAACAGTTCACCCAGGTTGCCATGGAATCTAAGATCCTGATTGCTGGCAACGGCCGAGCTAAAACTGATTAATAGCGTGTCATCAAGGCCTAGATCGTATTCGGGTGCAGTTTTTGAAATTACAACCGGTAAAACACCGTGCTGGTCCTTTCCGGTGCTTTCGGCTACCAACTGCTCGACCCAATCCCCAAAACCAGGCAGGGAATCTGTTTCGATCAAAAACTTATCTTTGATCCCATTGGCGCCTTTAGTTTCTGCCAGAACAGCAGCCAACCAAAACGCAGGGTTATCTTGCGAATCTTGTTGTAGCTCAGAGCTGGCATTTGCCGCACTGGCCAGGAGGGATGCAATGTCCGCGCCTGCAAGTCCAGCTGGAACAAGCCCAAATGCGGTTAGCGCAGAATAGCGACCGCCAACATGAGGGTCGGCGTTGAATACACGGTAACCGGTCTCCCTCGAGTTAACATCGAGCGGCGAACCGGGGTCAGTGACTACCACGATTCTTTCCGTCGGCTCAAGTCCTTCAGCCCTGAAAGCAGTTTCAAACGCGCGCTTTAGGCTATCCGTTTCAGCAGTTGAGCCGGATTTAGAAGAAACAACCACGACGGTTCGAGAAAGTTCTCGTATTGCCGATAACACTTGGTCAGGCGCGGTGGAGTCCAGGATTACGATTTCGGTTCCGGTGTTTTTTGCTATCACCTCTGGTGCCAGGGAAGATCCGCCCATGCCACAAAGTACGACTCGATCGATGCCGCTTTGATTCAGGGTATTTCTCAGGTTTAGAATTTCAGGAATTAGGTCTACCGAAGTTCGCGCTGATTCCACCCAACCTAGGCGGATAGCGGATTCTTGTTCTGCTTCCGGACCCCAGATAGTTGGATCTTTCAAAAAGATACGACTTGCAATTTTGTCAGCCGACAGCCTTGCAACAACGGGTGCCAACTGATCACGCAAATCATTTTTTACGTAAATTTGCATTAGGCCGAAGCCTCCAGTGCCTGTTCTACGGTCTCAACAAGTTCATTCCAGGAAACGATGAACTTCTCGACACCTTCTTTTTCCAGCAGATTAGTCACTTCATCCATGTCGATACCAGTGTCAGAAATTTTCTCGAGAACCGTCCTTGCGCTTGCAAAGGATGCGATTACTGACTCTGCAGGAATCACCCCGTGATCTGCTGTGGCCATCATCGTCTTCTCTGGCATGGTGTTGACAATGTTTCTTGATACCAGCCCAGTTACATAGGCAGTGTCGGGAAGCGCCGGATCCTTGACTCCGGTTGAAGCCATGAGCGGGCGCTGCAGGTTTGCACCCTTAGTTGAAAGCGCCTCCCAGCTGGCCCCCTGGAAACGATCGAGAAACAACTCGTAAGCAAGCTGTGCGTTTGCAAGAGCCGCTTTGCTCTTCAGTTCAGGCCTACCAAGGGCTTCTAATCGAGCATCCACCTCAGTATCCACGCGGGAAACGAAGAAGGAAGCCACCGAGTGAATCTTGGAGATGTCTTTACCTCCAGCAAGTGCTTTCTCAAGTCCTTCAAGGTATGCATCAATTACCTGGTTATAGCGATCGATAGAGAAAATCAGTGTCACGTTGACGGAGATGCCGGCCGCGGTAACTGCGGTGATTGCCTCAAGCCCCGGGATTGTCGCCGGGATCTTGATCATGACATTTTCACGACCAACCAGTTCAAACAACTGAAGTGCTTGAGTGATTGTGCCATTTGCATCGTTTGCTAGACCCGGCTCAACCTCGATTGAAACCCTGCCGTCTACACCTTTGGATTCAAGGTAGACGGGCTTGAAAATATCGCAGGCTGCCGCAACATCCGCAGAGGTTATATTTGCAATTGCCTGCGAGGCGGAACTGCCAAGCAACCGCTCAGCCGTCATCGCGGCACCGTAGGAACTGCCCTTCAGGGCTGCTGCAAAAATAGTTGGGTTGGTGGTTACACCGCGCACCGAGTAGTTCTCAATTAGGTCCTTGAGGTTTCCACTTTCAATTCGCTCTCTCGATAGGTCATCTAACCAAATCGATACCCCTGCATCAGTCAGTTGCTTCAGGTTCTGATTCATCTACTTGCCTCCAAGGCTCTGTTTGGCTGCCGCGACGACTGCCTCGGCTGTAATTCCAAATTTCGAAAATAGGGTTTTGTAGTCGGCCGATGCACCAAAGTGATCGATTCCTACGGCGATGCCATTATCCCCGACGTATTTATGCCAGCCGGCTGTCAGTCCGGCTTCAATCGACACCCTGGCTTTGACAGCTGGGGGAAGCACTGAATTCCTATATGCTTCGCTCTGGGCGTCAAACCACTCAAGACAGGGTGCTGAAACAACGCGGGTTGGAATTCCCTCGGCTTCGAGTTGCTCTCGGGCTTCGAGGGCAAACTGCACTTCACTTCCCGTTGCAATGATTACAACTTTTGCCGCCTCGGAGCCATCAGCGTAAACATAGGCACCCTTGGAAACTTCTGCCGCCTGTCCAAAGTCGGCTGAGCGCTCTAGCACCGGCAGGCCTTGCCTGGTGAGCACAATTCCTGCCGGGCTTTTGGAGTTCTTCAAAACTTGAAGCCAAGCCTGGGCGGTTTCATTTGCGTCTGCCGGTCGAACGACATCTAGATTTGGAATCGAGCGAAGTGCATTTAGGTGCTCTATTGGCTGATGAGTTGGCCCATCTTCTCCAAGTGCCACCGAGTCATGGGTCCAAACGTAGATTGGTGCAATCCCCATCAGTGCAGCCAGCCGCACGGCTGGCCGCATGTAGTCAGAGAAAACTAGGAACGTTCCGCCAAACACTCGCGAGTGCCCAGACAGAGTGATTCCATTAAGAATCGCGCCCATAGCATGCTCACGAATACCAAAGTGCAGAATGCGACCGGCTGGTTTTGGGCTCCAAGCACTTGTCTGCCACTTTTCAGGGACAAATGAGCCGCCACCTTCAATTGTGGTGTTGTTTGACTCCGCAAGGTCTGCAGAGCCTCCCCAAAGCTCTGGCATGTGCGCCGCAATGGCATTAAGTACTTTTCCGGATGCGGCCCTGGTGGCAATTTCCTCTCCGGCTGCGAACACTGGAAGGCTCTGCTCAAGATTTGCCGGTAAAGATCCGGAAGCGACTCGGTCAAAAAGTTCGGCTTGCTCAGGATTTGCCAGTCTCCAGTTTTGGAATCGCTTGTCCCATTCTGCGCGCACACTTGCTCCACGATCCACAAGCTTTCGGGTGTGCGCAATCACTTCGGGGGCAACTTCAAAAGTCTTTGAATCGTCGAAGCCTAGGGCCAGCTTTAGACCCGAGAGCTCTTCTGCGCCGAGCTTTGATCCATGAATCTTTCCGGTGTTTTGCTTGGTGGGGCTTGGCCATCCAATGATTGTTTTCAGGGTAATTAGTGTCGGCTGGTCGGTGTTCTTTTTTGCCAGTTCGATGGCTGCGTTCAGCTCAGCCACATCTTCCGAATAGGCGCCCTTGGTCCAATTCACTTCAATTGTTTGCCAACCGTAGGCTTCATAGCGTTTAGCGACATCCTCAGAAAAACTGATGTCAGTGTCATCTTCAATCGAGATTTTATTGGCATCGTAAATGACAACTAAGTTGCCAAGGCCCAGGTGTCCGGCCAGTGAGGCCGCTTCGGCACTGACGCCCTCTTGCATGTCCCCGTCACCGGCAACAACGAAAACGTGGTGGTCAAACACTGATTCGCCGGCTGTAGAGTTCGGGTCAAACAGCTCACGTTCAAAGCGAGTGGACATGGCATAGCCAGTGGCAGCGGCTAGACCCTGTCCAAGCGGACCGGTTGTAATCTCAACACCCTTGGTGTGTGCGTACTCGGGATGACCCGGTGTCAGAGAGCCCCAGGTTCTTAGGCTCTTGATGTCATCTAACTCGAGGCCGAAGCCACCCAGGTAAAGCTGGTTGTAGAGAGTGAGCGAGGAGTGGCCAACAGACAAGATGAACCGGTCTCGACCAATCCACCTATCGTCTCGTGGGTCATGTTTCATAACCTTCTGGAATAGTAGATAAGCAGCCGGTGCCAAGCTGATCGCGGTTCCGGGATGCCCGTTCCCTACCTTCTCAACCGCATCCGCCGCCAGAACCTTGGCAGTTTTTACAGCGAGGTCGTCAACTTCATTCCATTCCAACAAGATGTCATTCCTTAGTATTGAGGCGCACAGGGCCCGAATTTTCTTGCAGCAACACTGCTGTCTTCTTGGGACACGAGTCTATACCGAGAGCGCCGTCCCGCCCTGAAACATCGATTAGACTTGGGCGAAATGACCTCAGTAGAAATCACGTCTTCGGCGCGCTTTTTGAAAAAGCTACGCGCTTACTTTCTGCTAACCAAGCCAAGAGTGATCGAATTACTGTTGATAGCTACGGTTCCGGCGATGATTCTTGCAGCCGGTGGCTTTCCATCAATTTGGCTTATTCTCGCTACTGTTTTCGGTGGAGCCCTCAGCGCAGGCAGTGCTAACGCATTCAACTGCTACATCGACAGTGACATTGACAAGGTGATGGGGCGCACCAAGAATCGCCCTTTAGTTACCGGCGAATTGAGTCACAAAGAAGCCCTAATTTTTGCCTGGGCAATCGGGATAACCTCAGTTATTTGGTTCGCGGTGCTGATAAATCTGCTTTCGGCAGTTTTGTCCCTGATTGCAATTCTGTTTTATGTCTTCGTCTACACGCTGGGGCTTAAGCGGCGAACCCCACAAAACATTGTCTGGGGTGGAGCTGCAGGAGCCATGCCCGCTGTGATTGGCTGGGCAGCAGTGACCAACGAGCTCACTGTCTCGGCCTGGGTTTTATTTTTGATTATTTTCCTCTGGACGCCCCCGCACTACTGGCCGCTGTCTATGAGATACCTCGAGGAGTACAAAGAAGCAGGCGTGCCAATGCTTCCAGTCGTAGCCAAAAACGAAAAAGTTGGCCGCCAAATCATTCTTTACGCCTACGCCTACCTGGCAGCAACCCTGCTGCTAATTCCAGTGGCAAACATGGGGTTGGTTTACACAATTGCTGCCGTTTTAGCCGGCTTTTGGTTCACCTGGGAATCTCACCGGCTCTACTCGGAGGCCAGAATTCAAGTTCCAAAGAATCCGATGAGGCTTTTTCATGCCTCTATCACGCACCTGACAGTGCTATTCCTGGCAATTGCAATAGATCCGCTGATCTACATCTAGCGCTTAATCTCTTCCAGCCGCCTAAGTGCCTCGTCACGTTCTTGAGCATGATCCAAAATCGGTGGGGCATAACCTTGTTCATACCCTGCTATGTCGTTCCAGGGTTCGTGCACGCTAGCACCAGTTAGATGCGCCAACTCGGGTATCCAAGCCCTCACGTAGTCGCCGTTTGGGTCAAACTTATGGCCTTGCAGTATCGGGTTAAATACCCGGTAAAAGGGAGATGCGTCAGTTCCGCAACCGGCCGTCCACTGCCAACCATGAGAGTTTGAGGCGGGGTCAAAGTCGGTCAGGTGATGCTCAAAGAATCGAGCGCCAATTTGCCATTCGAAATGAAGATCCTTGACCAGAAAGCTCGCAACGATCATGCGAGAGCGATTATGCATCCAACCGGTCTGAACTAATTGCCGCATTGCAGCGTCGATAATTGGGTACCCGGTGTTGCCAGTCTTCCAGGCAGCCAGCTTTTCAGGGAACTCATTTGGATCGTCGTAGCGCAACTGCTCAAAGCGTTTCTCGTAGTACTTCTCGAAAGTGTGGGGATTATGAAACAGCACGTCGGCATAAAATTCACGCCAAGCGATCTCCTTTCGGAACACTTCTTCACCGGGCGAATTGCCGATGTCAGCCAATAGTGTCCGCGGGTGGATTTCGCCATGCGCCAGGGCATGTGACAGGTTGGACGTGCCGTTGAAATCAGGTCGGTTCCGGTTTTCCGAATAGTCCATGATTCGCTGCTTTTTGAAGCGCCTCCATGTTTCCAATGCGAACTGTTCGCCTGCTTTTATCTGCTCAGCCTGAGTGTCAATCGCAAAATGGAACTGACGTTCCGAATCAGGGGTCTCCCATTTCACAGCGGCTATGTCGATAGAGCAGGGTTTCTCAGATGCGAAGCTTTGCCACCGCCGAAAAAATGGAGTGTAAACACGCAACGCGGTGCCATCGTCTTTCAAAACGGTTCCGGGTTCGACCTGGTAATAGCTACCGAGAAGTACCAGTTCAATACCGGTTCCCTCCAGAACTGAAGAAACTTGTTCCTGCTGCCTGATCCCCTCTGGATCGAAGGACTTGGTGGCAATAATACGAACTGCAGCGACTTGATTGGCCAGGGCCTTGAGAACCACCGACGGCTCTCCGGATAGGACCTGGAGACCGCGGGGGAGCGAGCGCGAGAGGGCTTGAACTGATGCCTCGATCGACCCTCTTCTGCGCTCAGACATGTCGGTTACTGCCGCGGGATAAACAAATACCGGCAGCACACTGCTGGAGGTGTCTGCGGCGAATTTCAGGGCTTGATTATCCTGCAGCCTCCGGTCTCTTCGGAACCAAAAAATAGTCTTCATCTTGTGATCTTTCTAGCACTGAACTGCTGAAACGCCAGCAGTGAAGCCAAGACTGCAGCTCCAAGCATGTGAAAACCAACCAATAGCGCTGGCACTCCCGTTCTTGCCTGAATAACACCGATCAGTGCCTGTAGAACTGCGACAACCAAGAGAATCAAAATGACCCGCATCTGCAAGGGCTTGAACCTAAGACCCGAGACTCGAGCTTGCCCATAACCGGACAACAAAATTAGGGCGAGCAGCCCATATCCGGGGTAGGAATGGAAATGCTGCCAAATCTCTAGGCTGAAACCGTTTCGCGGTGTTGCTGCATCGCCAGCATGAGGGCCTGCTCCTGTTACAACAACGCCCACCAAAATAGTCAGCGAACCAAAAACGGTTATTGGCCAAGCCAAGGCCGAAGTCATGCTCGCAATCTCGCCGGATGGCTTTGGTAGTGCCCGCCAGACAAGCAGCGAAGCAATGGCAATCAGGACCATTGAGATTACAAAATGAACACCCACAATCCAAGAATTCAACCCCGTCAACACAGTTATGCCACCGACTACAGCCTGCAAAATAATGCCGACTCCGAGCAAAAACGCTGGCACAACAAGACCGTGACGAGATTCACCCCGAGCTACTCGAATGATAAGAGCTCCAAAGAAAACCATTAACCCAAACGATAAAGAAAAGACCAGAATCGAGGCGACCACCAGCCCCAAGACTTCGTGGGCAACGAGGCCAAAAACAAGCAGAATTGCTCCAGAGAAAAAGCCAATTGAGAGCTTTCCAATTTTGCTAGTTGAGGTGGAGATTCGGACCACAACGATAAAGGTCAAAAGCGCAACAATCAGCAGCACAAAAGTTAGAACCCTGTTTCCAAACTCGATCAGGCCATGAAAGCCCATTTCAGCGGTGCTGACCAGGGATTCTTCAGTGCACTTTGGCCAAGTTGGGCACCCGAGTCCGCTACCGGTCAGCCTTACAGCCCCACCAGTTACAACGATTAGCACCTGTGTTACCAGGGAAAGCCAGACAAAAAGTCGCAACCTGGCCGGAGCGACCAGCTTGTCGAACCAAAGCGCCCGGACTGCTTTCATTTTCACCTCTACTTAGGTAAGCCTTACTGTTTTATTTCGCTACAAAGGCTTAGGCTATGAGTCAATTAGCAGTTCAAGTTTCTCACGACAAAGTTCGCTGGAATACCTTTAGGCAAAATCAGTTGTAGTGAAGTGAAACAGGAAGGCCCAAATGTCAGAAAAAATTATCGATCGCCCAGAACTGGATGATCTAGGTACATACGAGTTCGGCTGGTCAGATAAGTCCACCGCGGGCGACACTGCCAAACGCGGAATTTCAGACGAGGTCGTCAAAAACATTTCGGGCCTGAAAGACGAACCAGCATGGATGCTGGAGCGTCGAATGAAGGGCTATGGCTATTTCCAGAAAAAGCCCATGCCAACGTGGGGCTCTGACCTAAGCGGAATTCACTTTGACAACATCAAGTACTTTGTCCGCTCCACTGAGAAGCAGGCCCAGAGCTGGGAAGACCTTCCAGAGGACATCAGGAACACATACGAGCGACTTGGCATTCCTGATGCCGAGAGGCAGAGGCTGGTAGCCGGTGTTGCTGCTCAGTACGAATCCGAAGTTGTTTATCACCAGATTCGTGAGGACCTGGAAGCACAGGGAGTTATCTTCCTGGACACTGACACGGCCCTGAAGACCCACCCAGAAATTTTTCAAGAGTACTTCGGCACTGTTATTCCGGCCGGTGACAACAAATTTGCCGCCTTGAATACTGCCGTCTGGTCTGGCGGTTCATTCGTCTACGTGCCAAAAGGTGTAAAGGTCGAGATTCCTCTGCAGGCATATTTCCGAATCAACACCGAAAACATGGGCCAGTTCGAGAGAACGCTGATCATTGCAGACGAGGACTCTTACGTTCACTACATCGAAGGCTGCACCGCCCCGATTTACCAGTCGGACTCACTGCACTCCGCAGTAGTAGAAATAATTGTGAAAAAGAATGCGCGCGTTCGCTACACAACGATTCAGAACTGGTCGACCAACGTCTACAACCTTGTCACCAAGAGGGCTATTGCCCATGAAGGTGCAACCATGGAGTGGATAGATGGGAACATCGGTTCAAAGGTGACCATGAAGTACCCAAGCGTGATTCTGGCTGGCGAGCGAGCCAGAGGCGAAACCCTTTCTGTCGCATTCGCGGGCGAGGGCCAGCATCAGGATGCCGGTGCAAAAATGATTCACCTAGCTCCGTACACAACAAGCTCGATCGTTTCAAAATCCATCGCAAGGGGTGGAGGGCGAACCTCCTACCGCGGCGAGATTAGGGTGAATCCCGGTGCTCATCACTCGGCAAACACGGTTCGCTGCGACGCACTTTTGGTTGACACGATTTCCAGGTCAGACACTTACCCGGTTAATGACGTTCGTGAGGATGACGTCTCCATGGGCCACGAGGCCACTGTTTCGCAGATTTCTGCCGAGCAGCTTTTCTACCTCCAGTCAAGGGGAATGCAAGAGGACGAGGCGATGGCCATGATTGTTCGAGGCTTTATTGAACCAATCGCCAAGGAACTACCAATGGAATATGCCCTTGAGCTAAATAAATTGATCGAAATGCAAATGGAAGGGGCTGTCGGATAGATGGCACAGCACGGCATCGAACCACATTCTCACGGATTGGTTCCCTTACAAACACGCAATGAAAGACCTCGGTCAACTTCGATTTCGGATTTTCAGGAGCTAACCAATCGCCAGGAAATCTGGCGCTACCTACCGATGGATCGCCTAAACGGGTTAGACGCCGAAGTTATCGGTGAGGTCACTGACGAGGAAATTCAAATTGAACTGGCAACTGGTGTCTCAGCGAACTGGATCGAGAGCACCTCAAAACCGGTTGGGTCCGCCGGGCTTCCAGAAGACCGTATATCCGCAATAGCCTGGACGAATGCTTCGAAGACACTGCTGGTTGAAGTGCCAGAGAACCTAGAGGTCGCGGAGCCAACATTTCTAAAACTTGACCTTGGCGAAATTGGGGCCAAGGCAGTTCACATTTTCGTAAGGGCGGGAGCTAATTCCAAGGCCACTGTGGTTCTGGATCACACTGGATCTGGTTCACTGGCCGAAAATGTCGAAATAGTTTTGGATTCCGGTGCGAAACTGGATTTCGTATCCATCCAAGACTGGAACAGGGGATCCGCTCATGTTTCCACGCAGTTCACTCGCCTTGGGAAAGACTCGACACTAAAGCACGTCGTAGTTTCCCTCGGGGGAGACCTGGTTCGGGTAACTCCATCTGCAGCACTTGATTCACCCGGTGCCGAAATACAGATGTTTGGCGTCTACCTGGCTGACTCGAGTAACTATTTTGAGCATCGACCATACGTGGACCACATTGCCGAAAACTGCATATCCAATGTCGCCTATAAAGGCGCACTTCAGGGGGCTGGCGCGCACACAGTCTGGGTTGGTGACGTACTAATCAGGGAGACCGCAGTTGGCACCAACAGCTATGAGTTGAATCGCAACCTGCTGCTAACCGACGGTTCTAGAGCTGACTCCGTTCCAAACTTGGAAATTGAGACTGGGAAAATTGAGGGCGCCGGACACGCAAGCGCATCCGGTCGTTTTGACGATGAACAGCTTTTTTATCTGATGGCTCGAGGCATTGGCGAATCAGAGGCCAAGAGATTGGTAGTTCGAGGCTTCCTGCACGAGATTGTTCAAAAAGTTGGGATTTCGCAGGTCGAAGACCGACTGATCGCATCCATCGAAAAAGAACTCGAACAGGTTGGGGCATAGGGATGGCAATACGAATATGCGCCGTTGAGGATATAAAACCAGGAAACGCACTGCGTGTGACGATTGAAAACCATCCGATTGCACTTGTTAGAACTGCCGATGGCAGTTTCAAGGCCTTAGATGACAAGTGTTCACACGGGGAAATCTCACTCAGTGAGGGTTTTGTTGAGGATGACACCATTGAGTGCTGGGCACACGGTGCCAAATTCGACCTGAACTCCGGTAAGCCCCTGAGCCTGCCGGCATATGAAGCAGTCAACACCTACGAGGTGCTGGTTGAAAATGACGAAGTTTTTATTGAGTACGAAGCGTAAAGGAAAATAATGGCAACCCTAGAAATCAAAAACCTACACGTGTCTGTGGACACCGACCAGGGCAAAAAGCAAATCCTCCGCGGAGTGGACCTTGTAATCAAGTCTGGTGAGACTCATGCTGTGATGGGGCCAAACGGATCTGGTAAGTCGACCCTGGCCTACTCTGTAGCCGGTCACCCGAAGTACGAGGTCACGGACGGTGAAATCCTGCTTGATGGTGAAAACGTGCTTGAGATGAGCGTTGATGAGCGAGCCCGTGCCGGTTTGTTCTTGGCGATGCAGTATCCAGTCGAGATTCCGGGAGTATCGGTTTCAAACTTCCTGAGAACAGCGAAGACCGCTCTTGATGGGGAAGCTCCGAAACTGCGCGAGTGGGTCGGTGACCTTAAAAAGGCGATGACCAACTTGAGAATGGATCCGGATTTCACCGAGAGAAATGTCAACGAGGGCTTTTCAGGTGGAGAGAAAAAGCGTCACGAAATTCTTCAGCTTGAACTTCTGAAGCCAAAGATTGCGATTCTAGATGAAACTGATTCCGGTCTAGACGTGGACGCCTTGAAAGTAGTTTCCGAGGGCGTCAACCGTGCCAAAGATACTAGCGACCTGGGCGTGCTTCTAATTACTCACTACACCAGAATCCTGCGCTACATAAAGCCAGATTTCGTGCATGTGTTCGTTGCTGGAAAAATAGCGGAGCAGGGCGGTCCAGAACTAGCAGATCGGCTAGAAGCCGAGGGCTACGACCGGTATCTGAAAACAGACGCATGACCGAGGTCAAGGAACTAGAGCCGGCCGAATATGACCGCGTGATCGAAGCAATGAAAGACATCATTGATCCAGAGATCGGCGTTAATATTGTGGACCTCGGTCTGGTCTACGGGCTCCAGGAGTCCGAAGACGGCGCCCTTCTTGTCAACATGACCCTAACCTCGGCTGGCTGCCCTCTGACAGACGTAATCGAGGAGCAAACCGCTCAGGCTCTAGATGGGGTTGTCGATGCGTTTCGAATCAACTGGATTTGGATGCCACCTTGGGGACCTGAGCTAATAACCGACGACGGCAGAGAAATGATGCGAGCAATCGGATTTTCAATCTAAAAAAAATAGACCCTAACCTCGGGTCTATTTTTTTTGGGTAAATCTTTACTTCACATACTTCCAAGCAAGAGGCAGTAGGGCAGCTGCAGCTGCAGCCTTCACTGCATCTCCAATCAGGAATGGGACCACTCCTGCGGCAATAGCCTGAGAGAAAGACAAGTTGAGGGCGAGCATTAGGCCTACAACACCAAATGCATAAATCACGGCTGATCCAGCCGCAAAGCTGAGAGCAACCTTCACAGGCGTCTTGGAAAACCCCTTAGAGGCCAGAAACCCGACAAGCGCCGCTGCAAACACAAAGCCGACCAAGAAGCCAGCAGTTGGTAGCACGCCGGTCAGTGTCTTCGCCGAAGCAAACACCGGGATCCCAGCTGCACCCATTGCAAGGTAGAGGGAAAGCGATGCTGACGCACGGCCGGCACCCAAGGTTGCTCCAAGAAGTAGCACTATAAAAGTCTGCAGGGTAAGTGGGACAGGCCACATTGGAACTTGAATTTGAGCTGCGATGGAAGTCAAGAGTGCTCCTGCGAAAACCAGAGAGATGTTGTTAACCAGAGTACGACTTATAAATCGGTCGACCAGAGGCGCGGTGGTAATGCTCATAATTGGATTCCTTCTTGGCGTATTTTATTTTTTAGTCTATTGGTTTGCGTCTTCAAACACTGCGTCCTGACGAGCTTGCGTGTTTTTTTGCTTCTTGGGCGTCAATTCGCCCGAAAGTTCCTTTTGAATCCTGCGTTCATTTCTAAAAGCCCAACCGAAAGCGATAAAGGCCATCAGGCCGAAGATGATCCATTGAAAGGCGTAGGAAAGGTGATTTCCCTCGTTCAGAGAAGGTTTAGGCATGAGCATTGGACTTATTTCGTAAGTTGGGCTTTCAGCTGCAAGTCGTCCGTAGAACTCGGTTATTAGCGTGCCGCGGCCTGCAAGCTCTTGCTCTAGATCTGCGGGGTGGATGGAGGCCAATTGACCTTGAACTTTGTCTCTTTGCAAGTCTGGCTCTGCCGCCCGCAACCTGACTGTTAGATCGTGGTACCCGTCAGCTGGCATTGGGTTTAGCTGCGGTTCAGTGATGCGCTGACCGGTTGGCAACCAACCGCGCTCGACAAGCAGAATTTCACCGCTGTCTATCAAAAATGGCACAACTTGAACAAAACCGGATTGCCCGCTTAGTGGTCGATTTCTGACAAGGACTGCCTCCTGGACAAGGTATCTGCCAGTAATGCTCACTGGTTTCCACTCATTTTCAGGCTCTCCACTTGAGGTGAAGGTCCACCTCACGTCCTCAAGTCCAACCGCTGCCGCGTCGTAATTCTCAATTACCATGTTTATTTTCTCGACCCGCTCTGCCCTTCGAGAGAATTGCCACCAGCTCAGTAGCGATGTAGCAATCGAGAAAAGCACTACTAGTGCCAGCCATGGGCCCCAGCGTCTAAGGGTGCTTTGAGTCAAACTCTTCGTCCTTGAGGTAGAAGTTCCTTGCAGATAGGTACTCCACCAAATATACCCTGTGTTCTGGGCATGCGGCCCAGGTTTTCTCACGCTCAGGGCTATGGACCTTGGGATTTCTCCAGTAGATCAAGTGCGAGGCAAGCGAAGTGCACCCAGCCCTAGAGCATTTTGAATCAGTCATCAAACTTGAACTGGTCTGCCCTAATGCTTCCCTTTGGTGCTATTGCCCTGCTGGTTGACTGCTTTGGCGCACCCTGAGCATTTGCCAAAACAACCGCGAAGTACGGTAGGAATATCGCGAGTGCGAAGAAAATCCACATCAGAACACCTTGGGTAACCACTCCCAGGACGATACAGACCATTCTCACCGACATTGCAACGCTGTATTTGACCATGCGTGAGCGTCGCTCCTCGTCGGGGCTTTGTGCAAGTGAAGTGGCGCTCTGGCGCTTACTCAAGTGTTGCCGCTTTCTCTGAAGGGTGACCTAACTAGACTGTCGTTATTCACAAACGAAATCTAGTCAATGGTATTCCCGCAAGGAGATAAACAACATCATGGAAATAGTTAGGACTGTCCTTGTCACCGGAGGTAATCGTGGCATTGGATTTGCAATCGCCGAGGAGTTCTTGGCCTCCGGCTACAGGGTCGCAGTAACCGCCAGAAGCGGCGAAGGGCCAACTGGGACACTCACAGTCAGGGCCGACGTTACAGATTCGAGTTCACTGGATCTTGCCATTGCCGAGGTTGAAGAGAAACTTGGGCCAATTGAAGTGCTGGTTGCAAACGCCGGTATCACCAAGGACACGCTACTGCTACGAATGACCGATCAAGAATTTGAAGACGTGGTGAACACAAATCTCAACGGGGTATTCCGCGTGATAAAACGCGTCACCAGGGGAATGCTAAAACAAAAATTCGGCAGGATTATCCTGATCGGAAGTGTCGTGGGGTTACTGGGCAGTGCCGGTCAGGTGAACTATTCGGCGACCAAGAGTGCTCTGGTTGGAATGGCCAGATCTATAACTCGTGAGATTGGCGGCAAGAACATTACAGCGAATGTGGTTGCTCCAGGCTTCATCGACACCGACATGACTGCTGAGCTAACAACCGAGCTAGCGGATTCTTATCGCGCCAGGATTCCTGCAGGCCGATTCGCCAGCCCCCAAGAGGTGGCGAAAGTTGTGAGGTTTATGGCTTCTGAAGAAGCCGGCTACATCTCGGGAGCTGTGATTCCAGTCGATGGTGGGCTTGGAATGGGTCACTAAGTAGTAGCGTTTAGCAGGAAATCTTAAATAAGGAGCAATCGTGGGAATTCTTGAAGGCAAGAAAATACTAATCACCGGAGTACTAACAGAAGCCTCGATTGCATACACTGCAGCACGCTTAGCTCAAGAGCAGGGTGCCGAAGTAATTCTCAGCTCATTTGGGCGCATGCTCCCGATTACCACCAAGATTGCAGAGAGGTTGCCGAAGCCGGTCAAGGTGATTGAACTAGATGCAACCAATCAAGAAAACCTCGACAGCTTGGCCGAAACCCTAAAAACAGAAATTGGGAACATCGACGGCATCGTGCATGCCATTGCATTTGCCCCTCAGGCTGCTCTAGGTGGCAACTTCCTTGAGACTGAGTGGTCTGATGTATCAACCGCAGTTGAAGTCTCCGCCTACTCGCTGAAAGCAATCACTACGGCGTGTTTGCCGGTGCTTAATAACCCCAGTTCGGTTGTTGGCCTTACTTTTGATGCAACAGTGTCCTGGCCGGTCTACGACTGGATGGGAGTGGCTAAGGCAGCTTTTGAGTCAACTTCTCGCTACCTGGCAAAATACCTCGGACCCAAAGGAATCAGGGTGAACTTGATCTCCGCAGGACCTCTGAGGACAACAGCAGCTAAGGGCATTCCAGGTTTTGCAACTATGGAAGAGCTTTGGACAGACCGAGCACCGCTTGGCTGGAACCTAACCGATACCGAAGCTGCAGCGCGAGGCCTTGTAGCTCTACTAAGCGATTGGTTTCCTGCTACCACCGGAGAGATGATTCATGTCGACGGTGGGCTGCACTCAACAGGGGCCTAGTTTTTAGGCAAAAAAGCTGCCACTAAACCCAAGTCCCTGGTTGAAAGCACAACGTCGGCCTGTTCGCGAACCACAGGCTTAGCGCAAAAAGCAATTGACAATCCTGCGGCTTCCATCATTTTCAGATCGTTTGCACCGTCGCCAATCGCAATCGTGTTTTGAATTTCGACATCGAGATCACGAGCAAGGCTCCGCAGGGTTTCCGCCTTAACGTTGGAATCCACCAACTCTCCGGTCACCTTTCCAGTTAGCTTGCCCTCGATGACCTCAAGAGTGTTCGCCTTGGCAAAATCAAGTCCGAGGTCTTGCTTGAGCGGTTCAAGCAACTGAATAAAGCCGCCAGAAACAGCAGCCACAAAGCCACCAGTTTGGTGAATCAGAGAGATTAATTCTTTGGCACCCTTTGTCGGAGTCAGACTTTTCGAGACCTTTGCTAGTACTGACTCTTCAAGTCCTGCTAGAAGGGCGACTCTCTGAACCAGAGAAGTGCTGAAGTCAATTTCGCCAGACATGGCGCGTGAAGTGATTTCTGCAACTTTTTCACGTGTTCCAGAAAAATCCGCGAGGAGCTCGATGGCCTCCTCTTCTATCAAGGTTGAATCAACATCGAAAACTACTAGGTACTTACTCAAGGCTTAACCAGAAGCCCCTTGGAAACCACAGTTATGCCGCTTTCAGTAACAGTGAAGCCGCGCTCGATGTCGCGTTCTCGACTGACTCCTACACTTGCCCCATCGGCCACAACAACGTCCTTATCGAGGATTGCCCTGCGTATCGTGCAGTCTCTTCCAATCTGAACACTGTCAAGAATCACCGAGTCTGTTACCAAAGACCTTGAGAAAACCCTGACGTTGGGGGACAGGACGCTTCTTTCAACAACCGAGCCAGACACAACCACGCCTAGAGAAACGATGGAGTCATTTGTCCTGCCCTGATTGCCCTCGGAGTCATGGATAAATTTGGCAGGTGCCATGTTTATCTGCTGGTTATAAACCGGCCACTCGTCGTTGTAGAGATTAAAGATTGGCATGGTTGAAATCAAGTCCATGTGAGCGTCATAGTAGGAATCAATAGTTCCAACATCGCGCCAATAAGACTTGTCTCGGTCTGAGGCTCCCGGGATTTCGTTAAAAGTGAAGTCGTATGCACCGGCTGTGCCCTGTTCTACGAAATATGGAATTATGTCGCCGCCCATGTCATGAGTCGAATTCTCATCAAGAGCGTCCCTTTCAATAGCTTCGATTAACGACTCGGCGCTGAAAATGTAGTTTCCCATTGATACCAGTGCTTGAGTATCATCTCCGGGAACCGGTTGGGGATCTGTCGGCTTCTCGCGGAATTGAGAGATCTTTGTAGGGGTTTCATGATCAACTTCAATCACCCCAAACTGGGTTGCAAGTGCGATCGGCTGTCTAATCGCCGCGACTGTAGCTTCCATCCCAGAGTCAATATGAGACTTGAGCATTTGGTCGAAATCCATTCGGTAAACGTGATCCGCACCTACGACTACGACATAGTCAGGTTTTTCATCGCTAAGCGCGTTCATGCTCTGCAGGATTGCATCTGCACTACCGGTGTACCAGCGCTTGCCCAGTCTTTGCTGTGCGGGAACTGAGGTCACGTAGCCGCCAAGTAGCGGCAACATGCGCCAAGTTTGCGAAATGTGCCGATCCATGCTGTGAGATTTGTACTGGGTCAAAACAACGATGCGCCGAAGGCCAGAGTTCACCAGGTTCGAGAGAGCAAAGTCAACAAGTCTGTAAGAGCCAGCGAATGGCACGGCGGGTTTGGCCCGCTCGGCAGTTAGCGGCATGAGCCGCTTGCCTTCGCCGCCGGCTAAAACCATTCCGAACACTCTTGTACGTCCCATGTCCAAATGTTAGCTGGTAACCCCGTTATGGAAAGTAGGATTCTTGCATGCGAGTGGATTTCGTTACAAAAGAGTACCCACCCAACATTTATGGTGGGGCAGGAGTTCACGTAAGTGAGCTAGTCAAAAATCTTCGACGAACTACTGAGGTTCATGTCCACGCGTTTGGTAAACCAATCGATGAGATAGACACCCTCGGCTATGAACCCCTTGGCGATCTTCAGAACCAGAACCAAGCGATTCAAACACTGGGCACAGACCTGGCTATTGTTCAAAACATCGCCGGTAGTGACCTGGTGCACTCGCACACCTGGTACGCGAATTTTGCCGGGCATTTGTCCTCGCTCTTACACGGCATCCCTCACGTGATCACAGCTCACTCGCTGGAGCCTTTGCGGCCATGGAAAAAAGAACAGCTCGGTGGAGGCTACGCGGTTTCATCTTTCGTGGAAAAAGCGGCTTACCTGCAGGCAAGTCGCATCATTGCAGTCTCAAGTGGAATGCGAGAGGACATCCTGCGGAGCTACCCAGAGGTGGACCCTGCAAAGGTGGAGGTCGTCTATAACGGAATTGACTCCGAGCGTTGGAAGCCAACAACCGATGATTCAGTTCTGGCCAGCCACGGTGTTGACAGAGACCGTCGCTCCATTATTTTTGTCGGCAGGATTACCAGGCAAAAAGGTCTGACCTATTTTCTTCAGGCGGCCAAATCTCTACCTGAAGACGTTCAAATAATTCTCTGCGCCGGAGCGCCAGATACCGAAGAGCTAATGGGCGAAATTGAGAATTTGGTGACTGAGTTGTCAAGCACAAGATCCGGTGTCATCTGGATTCCAGAACACCTAGATCAAAGAAGTCTCGCGGTGCTGCTGTCTCACGCCGACCTTTTTGCCTGCCCTTCGATTTACGAACCACTTGGCATTGTAAATCTTGAAGCAATGGCCTGCGGCACAGCGGTAATCGGTACCAGAACCGGTGGGATCCCAGAGGTTGTGCTGGACAGTGAGACCGGTTGGCTGGTCCCAATAGAACAGGTCACCGATGGCAGTGGCACTCCGATCGACCCGGAGAAATTTATAGCGTCCTGGTCGCAGGCAATGCTGAGGGCATTTTCATCCGGCGACCTCGATGCTTTTGGCAAAGCCGGAAGAGAAAGAGCAATCCAAAGCTTTAGCTGGAAAAGCATTGCGACTCGCACGCTAGAGGTATATCAAAGCGCTCTCGACAGTTAGGCTTGTGCGCGTGTCAGAGGTAATTAGTCTTCAAAATGTTTCGGTAGTCCGAGGTGGTAAAGCCATCATTGATTCGCTCACGTTTACAGCGGATTCCTCGGAGCGCTGGGTGGTTCTTGGGGCAAACGGAGCTGGCAAAACAACCCTTCTCAAGCTTGCCGGTGCCCAGATCCAACCAACGGATGGATCGGCGACGCTGCTAGGGCAGAGAGTTGGTGAAGTAAACGTCTTTGAACTTCGAACCCGAATAGGTTTCGCGTCGAGCTCATTGGCCTCACAGATTTCAAACAGCGAATTAGTACTGAATGCCGTCATGACTGCCAGCTATGGTGTCACCGGCCGAAGAGACGAGACTTACGACTCGATTGATGAGCGAAGAGCGCGACGCGTTCTGGGGGAGTGGGAGCTATCTGCTTTTGAGGATCGAGCATTTGGAACCCTTAGCGATGGTGAACGCAAGAGGGTGCAAATAGCCCGAGCAATCATGACTGATCCAGAACTATTGCTGCTCGATGAACCGGTAGCGAGCTTGGATCTTGCGGCGCGAGAACTTACGATTCAACTACTCTCCGGCTACGCACTGTCTAGGGAAGCTCCTGCAATGGTTATGGTCACACATCACCTCGAGGAAATTCCAGCCGGTTTCACCCATGCCCTCATTCTTCAAGATGGCAAGGTCATGGCCCGTGGAGAAATCGGAGCAACCCTCACCTCTGCAAGCATTTCAGAGGCATTCAAGTTTCCACTAACTCTCAGCCACCAAAATGGCAGGTATTCTGCCAGCGCCTCCTAGACGACATCACAAAAACTTGCTAGGCTAGGGCGCTGTTGCTAGTTGCAATACAAACAAAAATTTGAAGGAAATCATGCAGGCTGAAATTCACCCAAGCTACGAGCCAATCGTATTTCGCGACCTAGCTTCTGGCGTTTCATTTCTGACCCGAGCTACCATCACCAGCGACAAGACAATCGAATGGGAAGATGGAAACACCTACCCGGTTTACGATGTTGAAATCAGCTCGGAGAGCCACCCCTTCTACACCGGCAAGCAGCGCATCATGGACTCAGCCGGTCGCGTAGAGCGCTTCAACGAGCGCTACAAGAACTTCGGCTAAATCTTTATAGGCCAACCCAAAACCGTCTGGAATTCCGGGCGGTTTTGTCGCATGTACTTTGCAAAGCTCTCAGTCTGTTCATCGCTCCACTTGGCTTGAGCGTCGTGAAGCTCTTGTATTGGAATGTCCAGCTCCGGCTTTATTTTGGCCAGCTGCTGAGCCAATCTGCCGGCTGCAATCGCGTCAGCGGTTGAATTGTGAGCGTCTACGAGCTCAATGCCATAATGCTCAGCCATTACACCTAAATTTCTTTTTCCTTTTCGATACATGTCCACTTGTTTATCCAGCACCAGGGGATCCAAGACTGGTTTGGGGTCTAAAGGCTCTTGACCGTAACGAATTGACTCATTGGCCAATATCGTGAAGTCATAGGGGGCGTTGAAAGCGACCAGGGGCATCTCAAAGCTCAGCTTCTTCAGTAAAGCGGTTATTTCCAATATTGCCGGGCCTGGATCCACGCCGTCTCGAACTGCAATTTCGGTTGTTATTCCGTGAACAGCTGCTGCTGGTTCTGGAATTTCAATTCCAGGGTTAATTAGCCACTCGTGAAGCTGCTCTGGTTCGCCACTGTGGTCCAAGACAACTACACAGGCGGTTACCACCCTGGCTGTTTTTAGATCCAAGCCAGTTGTCTCTAGGTCAAAAGCCGCCAGGCGCTTTGACCAGGCTGGGGCTTGTGGTTCAAAATCGAAATCTAACAAATTCGCTCCTTGGGTAAAACGATAGTCCTGTTAGAACCAACCTAGACTGGAGCAGTGACAGTGTTGAACGATTCGCCAGAGCGCCTTTTCCAAAGGGCCCAATCAAGGGTCCACCGAGATGACTTTGGCGACACTGCGCGTTGGGTGTATTCCGGTTCGAGCAAGCGCGTGCTACTAATACATGGATTTCGAGGTGACCACCATGGCCTCCAAGCTCTAGCAGGCGCCCTACCAGATTATGAAATCACAATCCCCGACCTTCCAGGATTTGGCAAGAGTGGCCCACTGCCGACCCACGACCTTGATTCCTATGGAAGCTGGCTTGTGAAATTCCACTCAGACACTGGACCATATGACCTTGTCGTGGGGCACAGCTTTGGGACCTTGGTTGTTGCTAACGCGATGTCAAAGAGTTTGGACCAAAGACTCGTCTGCCTAATAAACCCAATTTCAACTCGAGCAAGTAACTGTCATGATGCAGCGAACCGGATTGCAAGGCTGTTCTACCGATTCGGAGAAAATAGGTTCATTGGCGACTGGCTGTTGCGATCTGGTCTGATAACCAGGGCGATGTCTATTGGTTTGTCAAAGTCCAAATCTTTGCGGACAACGAGATTTGTTCACGACCAACATGCAAAGTATTTCTCTGGCTTTCACGACACCAAGAGCGTCACGGAAGGCTTTCTAGCAGCCAGTTCGGGGTCAGTTTTTGATTACACTCAGAACCTGACTTCGCTTACGCTACTAATTGCTGGCGAGAAAGACTCAGTAGCTCCAATTGCAGCGCAACATCAATTCTGTGCAAGTCTGCAAAACGCAGAGCTCGAGATTATCCCGGGTGTAGGGCACCTGACGCATTACGAGAAGCCGGTTGAAGTAGCGAGCCGAATTGCTGATTTCCTAGGCGGTAATTCATGAATATTTGGTTTGATGCCAGGTTCATCAACCCTGAAAACCCCGATGGGATAACCAATTTCAGTCTTGGGCTGATTCGAGAGTTGGCCAAGCTTGTTCCCGTGTCAGCGCTGATCTGCTCAAATCGGCAGCAGGAGATGCTACCAAGTGCGGTTCAGTGCCTAATGGTCAACGATCCCACATCACCAAAAGAGCTAGTGTTGGCGCGCAGCTTGAGAGGCCGCGGCATTAGCTGGCTGGTGAGTCCGATGCAGACTACGTCTTCGATTCCAAGGGATTTCAAGCTGGCTCTGAGCCTGCATGACATGATCTACTACCGTCATCGCAAGCCCCCAGCGGGCTTTACTTGGCGAGTGTGGGTGCTTTGGTGGCTCTTTCACCTAACTTACTTTCCGCAGCGGTTGCTACTGAATCGAGCGAACCTGGTGCTTACGGTCTCCGAGACATCCAAGCGAGAAATAGCAAAAGCGAAGCTCACTAAAAGGCCCATTGAAGTTATTGGAAATGCATCAGATTTGATACCAACCAAGCCAACCAAATCGCGCCACGATTCCAAATACCTGATTTACATGGGTAGTTTTATCGACTACAAAAACGTGGAGTTTCTGGTTCGGGCTATGAAAACACTCCCCGGACATACTCTGGTTTTGCTCTCGAGGATTTCCGAATCGAATCGAAAAAGGCTGAGTGAGCTTGCTGAGAGAAATTCAGCTTCCGTAGAGTTCATAGACGGTGTTACACCGCAAGAGTATGCCCACTGGCTTGGACAGGCTCAGGCCCTGGTTAGTGCATCAAAAGATGAAGGCTTTGGAATACCGGTCGTCGAAGCCATGTCCCAGGGGTTACCCGTGGTCCTCAGTGACCTAGAAATATTCCATGAGGTTGCCAGAGACGCCGCTTTTTACTTCGATTCCAGCAACGAATCCAATTTCAAAGACCACATTGTCAAACTGCAAGATCAGGCAACTTGGAATCAGCAGTCCAGTAGAGCGATAAATCAAGCCATGAATTACTCCTGGGAAGCCAGTGCAAAGACACTATTAGCCGCCTTGGATCGCCTGTCCTAGTGGATTAGGTGCCCAGGCATCCAGGGTCCAAGATCCATGATGACGCAACAGGTGAAGCGAAGCATTTTGCAACCTCTCACCGGTAGGTGGCACCTCACCGTTGCTGACTTCGGATAATAAATATCGAATTAGTGCTCCGTGGGAAACAGCCAATATTCTGGCACCGGAGTAAGTGGTCGATAGGTGTTCAAGCAGGTCCTTAGAACGCTGGATAACTGAACTGTTGGATTCGGCACCCGGAATGTCCTCTAGTTGCCCGTAGGTGTCATGCCACTGGGAATAGAGCATTCCTTCACCCACCCCAAAGGACCGCTCAATCAGCATCGGCTCAACCAGCATTTCCTTGCCTGGCGCCGCCTCGAGCAAAATCTCTGCGCTTTGCTTTGCTCTGCCGAGGGGAGAGGTCAGCACTAGATCCCAGCTGTCAAGATCTAGATGATTAGCGGCAGTTTCCACCTGTGCGATTCCAAAGGCATTAAGTGGGATCTCAGCGGTTCCCTGAAGTCTGAGGTCGATATTCCAGTCAGTCTGGCCATGTCTGAATAACCCCAGCACAGTTTTTGTCATAGGTAGAGGCTTTCCAGGACAGCTCCAGCGGAGGCATTGATCTTCACATCGGTAATTTGGTCGGCTTTTGTCTCGCCCAGGTTGATTATGACAACTGGAAGCCGCTGTTCTTTGGCTTGTTTTACTAGCCTCAAACCGGAGTTCACGGTTAGCGAAGTTCCAGCGACCAGCATTGCCTCAGCCCCCTCGACTTTGGCTCTCGCCATTTCTACCCTAGCTACCGGTATCTGCTCTCCAAAAAAGACAACATCTGGCTTATACCTGCCGCCACACGACCTGCATGCAGGGGCAGTAAAGTCAGCTGGGACTTCAATTTCTGCGTCTCCATCCGGAGTGAACTCAACCTCTAGCTGCCTGGTCAGTGAGGGATTTTGCAGCTGAATCTGATTATCCATCTCCAGTCTCGAGATATATTCATTGCAATCTATGCAGATCACCTGATCGAGACGACCGTGTAATTCCAAAACATTTTCGGACCCGGCTCGTTGATGCAATCCATCTACGTTCTGGGTAATCAAATGTGAAAGTAGCCCCTTATGCTCAGCGGCTGCCAGAGACTTATGAGCCCGGTTGGGTTCAGCAGTTGCGATTCTGTTCCAGCCGGCAAAGCTTCTGGCCCAATAGCGCGCCTGGTTAGCCTCTGAGGCCAAGAACTGATCAAAAGTAAGTGGGTCTCGAATAACCCGACCCTGACCTCTGTAATCAGGTATTCCGCTGTCAGTTGAAACTCCAGCTCCGGTTATTGCGATTACCTTCTTACCGTTCAACAACTGCCGCGCGCGCTCAATGCCGTATTCAACAACGGGATCTAGAGGGGTTTGCACGCGCCTATTCTAAGCGCCTGCTCGATGACTGTGTGTCCGGGAGGGGACTTGAACCCCCACCCTCGTAAGAGGACTAGCCCCTCAAGCTAGCGCGTCTGCCATTTCGCCACCCGGACAGGTGGTTGCTGTCTCATCTTAAGATGGACAACGATTGCCAAATCTAGCACGAACACAGTAAGCCGAATAGCTTGGTTACTTGGATTGAAACGTGGAAAGGGGTAACTTAGGAATATGAATCAAGAGCCGCAGCTAGCACTACAAAAACTCATCGGGGCGCTTGAGAGGCACTTGGATGCGATTTTGTCCAAGCGTGAAGGCGAGGACCCTGGAATTGAACAGGCCTACTTTCAGGTTGAGGATGCCTTTTTAGGCTACGAAGAGGCACTTTCAAGCTCGTTCGATGAGTACCTGCCGTTTGAGATATCCGAAGAAGAATGAGCCCTCTTGAAGCCATAATTCTGGGCTTTATTCAAGGAATCACCGAGTTCCTGCCGATTTCTTCCAGCGCTCACGTGCAGATTGCTCAGGAAGTTTTTGGGCTTGGAGCCCTTGGTAAAGCTCAGCTCACCGCCTTTATTGCCACGATTCAAATCGGCACAGAACTTGCGGTGGTCACATATTTTGCCAAGACAATTATTGAAATCCTCAGGGCTTGGTTTAGAGATGCACTCAAACCTTGGAAATCTCAAGCATCAGACTCGAAAATGGGCTGGCTGGTAATCATCGGCACCCTGCCAATAGTGATATTCGGTCTAGCATTTCAGGATTACATCGAGGTCGAGCTTCGTGAGCTTTGGATCATCGCGGTCGCACTAATTGGCTTTGGTTTACTTCTAGGCCTCGCTGACCGCATCGGGAAAAAGACCAGGTCTATTCGAGAGTTGGATCTAAAAGCCGGTGTCGCTTTTGGCCTTGGTCAGGCTCTCGCACTGATTCCAGGTGTTTCTCGTTCCGGAGGGTCGATAACCGTTGGCCTGCTGCTTGGATTCAGCAGAGAGGCAGCGGCTCGCTACAGCTTCTTGCTAGCAATTCCAGCAGTTTTGGGCTCTGGGGTTTTCCAGTTTCTACAGTCCTACCAAGACTTACCGGCAGATCTGCTTGCAGCCACGATTGCAGCAACTGTGGTGAGCTTCGTTGTTGGTTACGCGGTTATAGCTTGGTTGCTTCGTTACCTAACCAAGGGCTCCTACCTGCCCTTTGTTATTTGGCGAGTCGGTGTTGGAACCGCATTGTTGCTGGCTCTTGGTCTGAGAGCTCTTTAGGCTTTTCCGGCCTCTGGAGCATCTGGGCGACTCTTCAAGTACTTTTCTAGTTCTCTAGCCAGTGAGTCGCCAGATGCTGCTTCAGAGTCAAGAGCATCTCGGCTGGATTCCAGTTGTTCAATGTAGCTTGAGAGCTCATCATCGGCTTCGGCAACCTCGTTTATGGACTTCTCCCACTCGAGGGCTTGCTCGGATAGCGAATCGGTTGCAAACTTCAGCCCAATCAGCAGCTCGAGCTGAGACAAGAAGCCCAAGGCTGCCTTCGGGTTTGAAGAATTATGAACGTAGTGAGGCACCGAGGCCCAGAGTGCCAGAACCGGAATGTTCTCTGATTCAAAAGCCTGAGCCAAGACCGCAAGGATTCCGACAGGGCCCTCGTAGTTGGAGGCTTCAACGCCTTGAGACGCCTGAAGTTTCAAATTTTGCGAGCTTTTGAAAAAAGGAACTGGCCTGGAGTGGGGAACATCAGCCAACATTGCTCCAAGCATTATGACTTGGTCAATCTCTCGGTCTTGAACCATTTCAAGCACTTCAGCTGCGAACGTTAGCCAACGCCGGGAGGGCTCGGTCCCCAACAGCAGGTAGATATCCTTTAGGCCCGGTTGTGCTTTTACAGATTCGGCGGTTGCCTGCAATAACTCTGTGGATGGCCAGGCAAGATATCGCTGGCCTTCCTCATCAAACTCTGCAATTGGCCGTGAGAATTGAAAATCGTAGTAATCCTCGGGATCAACTGCCTCCAGGATCTCAGCAGATATCTGCTCTGAAAGAGCCTTCAGCGCGCCAGTGGCGGCTTCGGTAGCATCATTCCAGCCTTCGAAGGCAACGATCAGAATCCGACCAGTCAGCAATTGTTCTCCTTTTGTACCCACAAACTCTAATTGACTCTGGAACTAGACTGGGGAAATGCCCGCAAATAAGTTCCCGATGGCCGTCCTCTGGGACTTGGATGGCACCCTCATAGACTCTGAGCCATATTGGCTGCTGTCCGAAGCCAGACTTGCCAAACAATACGGTGGCAGCTGGAACCAGGAAGACGGAAAACAACTGATCGGCAACAACCTTTACCAAGCTTCCGACTTTCTAAAAAATCGATTCGGCATCGACGACATGTCCACCCAGGAGGTCATCGACCAGCTAACAAACGAGGTTATCGAGCAGCTTCGGACAAAGCTTCCTTGGCGGCCAGGCGCGCTAGAACTTCTCATTGACTTGAAAAAAGCCGGCATCAAGACTGCCCTAGTAACAATGTCAATGAGATCGATGGCGCTTGCTGTAATCGACCAAATCGACTTTCCAGCCTTTGATGTTGTAGTCGCTGGCGATGACGTGAAGCACGGAAAACCTCACCCCGAGCCGTATATGAAAGCTGCCGAATTGCTAGGGGTTGGCGCCGACCAGTGCATTGCGCTAGAAGATTCGCCCACCGGCTTGGCCTCGGCGGTGGCGGCTGGTTGTCACGCCGTTGGAATTCCAAATATCATTGCCCTTCCAGAAGGACCGAGGCAAAAAATAGTTGGTTCTCTCACCGACCTTACTGCCGCTAATTTAGAAACCCTAAGGATTCATGACTGAAATATTCCAAGCCGGCCAACGAGTTCAACTGACTGGACCGAAGGGCATTATGAACACCATCACCCTTGAAAGTGGTGCCAGGTTCGGATCCCATAAGGGCGAAATTCTCCACGATGACATCATTGGCATTCCATCCGGATCGGTAATTCAAAACCACAATGGCGATCAGTATCTCGCCATGCAACCCTTGCTGAGTGATTATGTCCTTTCAATGCCAAGAGGCGCAGCGATCATTTACCCCAAGGACGCCGGACAAATTATTGTCGAAGGGGATATCTTCCCTGGCGCCACTGTCGTTGAAGCCGGTGTCGGTTCGGGAGCTTTGTCCAGCTACCTAATAAGAGCAATCGGGGAGAAGGGGAAACTTCTCTCATTTGAAAGACGTTCCGAGTTCGCCGAGATTGCCAAGGGAAATGTTGCAAACTTCCTTGGAACGGTGCCGAAAAACTGGAGTGTGGTGATTGGCGACCTCCAAGAGCAGCTGGCAAGAAACTGCAAACCTGGAAGTGTTGATCGGGTTGTTCTTGACATGCTGGCTCCCTGGGAGTGCATCGATGAGATCGCAAATGCCATGAAGCCAGGTGGTCTAGTAATCGTTTATGTTGCGACTGTCACTCAGCTCAGTCGTACCTTTGAGGAAATTCGAGCGCACGGAGGCTTTACGGCACCGTCAGCATGGGAATCGATGGTGCGACCGTGGCACCTGGATGGCCTTGCCGTGAGGCCTGAGCACCGAATGATTGGTCACACCGGCTTTTTGCTGTCAGCAAGGCGCCTAGCTCCGGATACGGTGCTACCAACATTTAAGGCCAAGAGCGGAACAAAGACCGAGCACACCGAGACAGATATGGATATCTGGCTTCCACAAGCGATGGGCGTTAGGCCTCTGAGTGAGAAGAAACTGAGAAAAACAGTCCGCAAGGTTACTCAAAACGACAATCCACGGCAGAATTAGTCCTACCTAGAAATGAGAACCAACTTGCAAAAAATTGCCATGCTTTCCCTTTCCGCGCTTCTGCTTACCGGCTGTGCCGCTCAGGAGTCAGGCCCCCTCGATTACGCACAGCTCAGCGTCGGACTTGATGCCCAGTGCGAAAGATATGAAAGTGGCGCTGGGGCAGAACAAATTTCTGTTCTGGGTGACATCGGCGAGCAGCCTGAAGTTACTTTCCCTGTGCCCCTGACTGGCTCTGGTATCGAGACAGCAGTTGTCATCGAGGGATCCGGCGGCGAAGTTCTGGGTGGCCAGCAGGTGCTGTTGCACTTCATGGGATTCAATGCTGCAACCGGTGGCTCTCTACAGGCCTCAGACTTCACCTCCGAAAACTATGTCCCGCAGGACCTTTTTGCGGGTGCCGTACCAGATTTTTGCAAGGCGCTGACCGGTGTCAATGTTGGATCAAGAGTGGCAGTGCTGCTTGACGCGATAAGTGCCCACGGTGCGGTCGGAATTCCAAGCCTTGGTATCGGTGCCGAAGATGGCGTGATTTTTGTATTTGACATCGTAGATGCCTACTTGCCAAGGGCAAACGGATCATCAGAACCCGCTAAGGCTGGTCTTCCGACGGTAATCACCGCACCAAATGGTCAACCCGGGATTCAGATTCCTTCTTCAGAGGCTCCCGCTGAATTTGCGAGCGCCGTCCTGATAGAAGGCGGCGGAGAGCCAATTGAAATTGGTGACAGCGTAGTGCTTCACTACACCGGCTGGACCTGGCTTGGCGAGCAGTTTGACAGCTCCTGGGAACGAGGAGCCCCTTCAACTTTCCCAATCACTAACGACGGCCTGATTGAAGGATTCGTGATGGCTCTCGAGCAGGTAACGATTGGCTCACAGGTAATTGCTGTGATTCCGCCGGAGCTTGGTTACGGTGATAATGCCCAGGGAAGCATCCCAGCGGGCTCCACCCTGATCTTTGTGATAGACGTATTGGGTAAGTAAACCGCTTATGACTGTGGCAGTGAACAAGCAAAAGCCCGCGGAGCGGCTGTTCACTCTGACCTGCTGCCTTATGGCTGCGCCAGTCATTGGCCTGAGCAAGAATGATATCTTTGCCTCAGTTGCCGCATATGGTGACCAAGCATCGGACACCGCTCGGAACAAAATGTTTGAGAGGGACAAGAGTTCACTGCGAGAAATGGGAGTCCAGCTCGAAGTGATCGACTCGAACAGCTTCGAGGACACTGACACTTCACGATACCGAATCTCCAAGGGCAGTTTTGATTGGCCCGCTGGCTTCCAGCTCACTGGCGAACACATGAAATTGCTCGAGCTAGCTGCAAAAGCTTGGAACAACCAGCTTTTAGCCAAGTCGGCACAATCAGGTCTGATTCGGTTGCGGTCCTTGGGTTTAGTAGAGGCATCCAGAGAACTGTCTATAGTTACTCCTCGGCTCCTTGCCAGACACGCAAGCTTTGCCCCGCTGGCTGATGCAATTGCCACCGGAAAGCTGGTTGTCTTCAACTATCGAAAGCCGGATGGCGACAGCTCTGTAAGAGAGTTGATGCCGCTTAAGTTGCGATTCGCTGAGGGACAGTGGGTGCTACTGGCCAAGCAAGCCGATCAAATCAAGAACTTCCTACTGAGAAGAATCATCTCCACCGTGGAAATCAGCGAACTTGACGGAAAAGTTGTTAGCGATGCTGAGATTGCTCAGGCAGAAGCCGACCTGGCTACATTTATTGACACGAACGAGGCTCGGCTGAGCGTTACTCAGGGCACAGAAGCCTGGTGGTACTTTGGGGCAAGTCCAGAGCCAGAGGTTTCAATTCACTTCATGGATGAGGCATTACTGGCGGAGGACCTGCTGGAATTTGGAGCTGACATCAAAGTATTGGCACCGGAATCTCTTGGGCTTCGCGTGAGCTCAGGCCTGACAAAAGTCTTGGAGAGCCATGCCTAAGCAGGAAATTGATGCAGAAGACCTATTCAACCTGTCACTTTCGATTGTCGGACTGGTTCTAAGGGACGGACCAATGCTCAAAAGTGAGCTCGCGGAACACTTCGGCTTTAGCGAAAAGACCATAACCAATGCGGTTCTGACTATCGCCAATAGCGAGGATGTCGGACGCTATGAGACGCATTTCTATGTTGATGAGGAGTTACTGGAAAACGGAGAGGTCGATTTCTCGTCAGCAATGGCAAGACTAGACAGGCCGCCGCTTCTATCCAAAAGGCAAACCACCGCCCTAGCCGCAGGGCTTGACTATTTGGGCTCAATGCCCCAGTTCTCTGACAACGCTGCCCTTGGGCAGGTTAGAAACATCATAGGCTCGGGATCAGCGCCCATTACCTCGTACCAACCCGTTGGCACAGAAACAGTCCTGCTCGAGATTCAACGCTCGGTAGATAGCAAAATGCAGATTTCCGCGGAATATGTGAATCAGCTTGGAGTGAGGTCAACTAGGACAATCGACCCTCTGAGAGTGGAGTTTGTCGGTCGCAGACACTATCTACGCGGCTGGTGCCACGACAACCAAGAGGTTAGGTCCTTCCGAATTGACCGCATGATTTCAGCAGCACAAACAGGAATCACTCTTTCGGAACAGGCGCTCTCAGCAGATATTCCAGTTGAAGTCTTCGGAACAGTGTCAGACGAACTTACAGTTGAGATCAAGGCCAGCAGCGAGGCAAGCGAAATCTTTTGGAATTTCCCAACCTTTGACCTCGTCCGAGCATCGGATGGCTCCAGCAGTGGAAAGATTAGAGTGGGAAACTTGCAGGCTCTAGGCAGGCATGTCTGCCGATACGGGGGAGAGGTTGAAGTTCTAAGCCCCTCAGAAGCAAGGGCTGCCGTAAAAGAGTTTGCCGCAAAGGCCGTGGGAGAAACAGACCGAGCTGGGAATGAGGATTAGATGGGAATCGAAGGCTGGCTTCTACTGATAACAACCTTTATCGGGCTTTATGTCCTTGGCCTGATTGCCTATCGCGTTGTACTGGCAGGCAAGAGGCTTAACAAAGAAATTATCAAGACCAACACGCTCATTGCTGATTTCCAAAGCGCGGAGGAGTTTATTGCTGAAAAACAGCAGCCCAATTCGGCTTCCGAGCTTCCGAGGCTGTATCGGGCTCGAAGAAAAATGCAACGAGACAAGGACGAACAAGCCAAGGCAAGAAGGCGTAGACTAATAAAACGAATCAGCGAGATCGAAATAGATAAGAGGTAGCCATGAGGCTTCAAGGCTGGGAATGGATCATCATTCTTGCAATCGTTCTTCTGCTATGGGGAGCACCGAAGCTTCCGGCTTTGGCAAAGAGTGCTGCGCAATCAATGAGAATCTTCAAGAAGGAAATCAACAAGAACGGCGAAGCTGCCGAGGCCAAGGCCGAGGAAGTAAGTGCCGAGACACCTAGCGAGGGTGAGAAGAAGAAAGACTAATGCTCCGGCGCAAAAACAAAGAGCGCCGAATGAGCCTTTCCTCACACCTTAGGGAGTTTAGAAAACGTCTATCGTGGTCGGCCGGGTTCATAATCGTCGGCACAGTCGTAGGTTGGTTCTTATTCGACCCAGTCTTTAGAATTCTGCAGGCTCCACTTTTGGAGGTAACCAGCAGACGAGGCATCGAAGCAATTGTTAACTTCGGCACAGTCGTTTCAGCGTTCGACCTAAGAATTCAAATTTCTATTTTTCTTGGAGTGATCATGACCTCTCCAGTCTGGTTATGGAACCTATGGGCATTTGTTTCCCCGGGACTCAAGATCCGGGAACGCCGATACGCAATTGGATTTCTTGTTGCTGCACTCCCACTATTTTTGGTCGGCACCGGTCTAGCCTGGACTTCACTCCCAGGCTTCGTGGTGGTTTTGATTGGCTTTACTCCAGAGGGAAGCTCGAACGTTATAAACGCAGCCGAATATGTGCTTTTCGCAATTCGAATTCTGCTGATTTTCGGACTCGCCTTTGTGATGCCGGTGGTTTTAGTGCTGTTGAACTTTGCCGGATTGGTCACCGGTAAGGGCATTCTGAAATCCTGGAGAGTAGCACTAACTATCATTGCGCTGGTCTCTGCGCTTGCCACCCCAACGGCTGAGCCAATGTCAATGTTCCTACTTATGGCACCACTGACAGCCCTGTTCTTCTCTGCTGTCGGAATAGCAACGCTCAACGACAAGCGCAGAGCTAGAAAACTAGCGAAGTTTGTCGATGATGACATCGAAGTCGAATGAGATGAGTCCCGCTGAGAAATACCAGCGGGCCAAAGAAAAAGCGAAATACCCCCAGTTTGAGTTATTCAGTCACGAACTAAAGTTTCCGCTTGACGATTTCCAAGAAAAAGCATGTCTGGCCCTTGAGGCTGGATCTGGAGTGCTGGTTGCGGCACCAACGGGTGCAGGCAAAACAATAGTGGGTGAGTTCGCTATTCATCTGGCACTTGCCAAGGGTCAAAAGGTTTTCTACACAACTCCAATAAAAGCGCTCAGTAATCAGAAATTTGCAGAGCTAGCTGCCCGTTACGGCAAGGACCGAGTCGGGCTGCTGACCGGCGATACAAACAACAACTCTGAGGCTGAGATTGTCGTGATGACAACCGAGGTCCTCCGAAACATGATCTATGCCACAAGCACGACACTGATGGAACTCGGGTTCGTTGTGATGGATGAGGTTCACTACCTGGCGGACAGATTCAGGGGGGCGGTCTGGGAGGAAGTGATACTTCACCTCCCGAAAGACGTGAAGGTGGTATCGCTCAGCGCCACCGTATCCAACGCCGAAGAATTCGGCGCTTGGCTTGCTGAAGTCAGAGGAAACACACAGGTAATTGTTTCTGAAATTAGACCGGTGCCATTGCATCAGCACGTGCTATTTGGAGACGAGTTTCTGGAGCTGTTTGAAACTGGCAGCAAACAGATGAGAGTAAACCCTGAACTCTTGCAAAAGCACCAAGCCCGGCAGCGCGCGCCACATCGAGGGCCAAAGCAACGCGGAAACTCAAATTTCAGGGGCCATCATGACCGAAGGTTTCCGAGACTTGAAAAGCCTGAGGTCGTGGATGCTCTAGACCGCGCTGATTTACTGCCGGCAATCTTTTTCATATTTTCCAGGGTGGGCTGTGAGGCATCTGTGGCTGCCTGCAGGCGAGCAGGGGTGCGTCTCACCACCAGAGAGGAAGCCTTAGAAATAAGACAGCTGGCCGAAGCTAGATGCAGCTCAATCGCCGATGAGGACCTCGACACCCTCGGATATTTTGAATGGTTGAGCTCCCTAGAGCGAGGTTACGCAGCTCATCACGCAGGCATGCTACCGGCCTTTAAAGAGGTTGTTGAAGAATTGTTTCTCCGCAAGCTGGTGAGAGTTGTCTTCGCAACTGAAACCTTGGCTCTTGGAATCAACATGCCGGCAAGAACCGTGGTACTTGAAAGGCTCGATAAGTTCAATGGCGAGGCGAGAGTTTCTGTCACCGCAGGGGAGTACACCCAACTAACCGGCAGGGCAGGGCGAAGAGGAATTGACACCGAGGGCCACTCGGTTATTTTGTGGGGTCAGCAGCTAGATCCAAACATGGTTGCCGGTCTAGCCTCAAAAAGAACCTACCCACTGAACAGCTCATTTAAACCGACCTACAACATGGCGGTGAACTTGATCGATGCCTTCGGAGCACAGCGCGCAAGCAAGGTGCTAGAACGCTCATTCGCCCAATTTCAGGCCGACAGATCAGTGGTCGGCCTGGCTCAGGGAATTGCAGAGAAGCAAGCCTCCCTTGAGGGCTACGAAGAGGCAATGCAGTGCCACCTGGGTGATTTCATAGAGTATTCAGGGCTTCGAAGACGCATCTCCGATCTCGAGAGAAAGGGTGCCTCTTGGCGGTCTCGGGGAGGCAAGGATATTCGTCAAACCAAGGGCATGAGGAAGCACGAGTCAGAGATTGCAGACCTAAAACGAACTCTTCGCTCTCATAATTGCCACGGTTGCAGTGAACGTGAAGCACACGCCCGGTGGGGGGAGCGCTACCAAAAGCTTCGCCAAGAAATTGATGCTGCGGTGAACCAAATTGAAAACAGAACAAATCAGGTGGCAAAAGTGTTTACCAGAATTTGTAACCTGCTCGAAGAACTCAATTACTTGCAGCCAGACGATGACGATCTTGAAATAACCGAAGCTGGCAAGAAACTGGGCAAGATCTACGGCGAACGAGACCTGCTGATCGCACAGTGCATAAATCAAGGTGTCTGGAAAGACCTTGACGCGGCATCGCTGGCTGGCATGGCTGCGACGCTGGTTTATGAGAATAGGCGTGACGACGGCGACTATGAGCCAAAGCTACCCAAAGGCAACTTCCGGGATGTACTGGAAAAAACTGAGCTGATTCAGGAAGAGTTGGCAGAGTTGCAAGACAGATTTGACTTGACCATTGAATCCCCACTGGACTTGGGGCTGGCATGGCCCATATACCGCTGGGCAACAGGGGCAAGATTGGATGACATTCTCAAGCTCTCCGGCCTGCTCGCGGGAGATTTCATCAGATGGAGCAAGCAGGTTATCGACCTTCTTGACCAACTGGCTCAGGGCGCAGACGCGGAGTTGGCTGAAACTGCCTATAACGCTATGGACTTGGTAAAAAGAGGGATTGTGGCATACAGCTACTACGTCTAGAACTTAGAGTAGAGGCGTGAAGATTCCTCAATTAGTGTGGCGGATACCCCTGGGCGCGGTTGGCGGTCTGATTGCGCTCTATGCCTTCCCAACCGAAAACATCTGGATTCTGGCTCCACTAATTCCAGGGCTGATTTTGCTTGCAACTCTGGGGCTTGGTTTTTGGAGTGCAGTATTGGTTGGGTTTATTGCCAGCCAAGCGTTCTATATCTCCCATATTGAGTGGATTTCCCTGTACTTAGGCCCGATTCCACTGCTGGCACTAAGCACGCTGCAATCCTTCTTTTTTGCGCTCGGAGTGGGTGCCACCGCCTGGCTACATAAAAAATGGAAACCTAAAAAGCAATCACTGATAATTTTCGCATTTGCTGCTGCCTCGATTTGGACGGCCCGGGAATATCTGGCGAATAACTTTCCCTACGGTGGATTCCCCTGGTCGAGGCTGGCAATGACACAGCCGGGCAGTTTCATGAGCCAGTGGGTTTATTTTGGTGGCCTGTCATTGCTGTCATTTGTTCTGGCGCTCCTGGGTTCGATTATTGCAATCTGGATTCTGCACCGGAAGGGGCGGAACGCCCTTAGAAAGGGGCCTGCTATCGCGGTCATCGGAGCGATGGTGATTATCCCTTTAACCACTATGTTGCTGAATAATCCCAGTGCATCAGACACCAAAGTGATAGCAGCGGTGCAAGGAAACGCCAATGCTGGTCTGTTTTCAAACCTGGACCGCGGAACAATTCTCCAAAACCACCTGGATGCCACCGAGCTGGTCTTTGATTCCGAGCTGGCAGGACAAGTGGATCTTCTGGTTTGGCCAGAGAACGCATCCGATATTGACCCGCTTAGAAGCGCTGCGGCTGCGACGAAGATTGATGAGATTGCCAGCCGACTTGGAGCGCCGTTTTCGTTTGGCACAATCACCAAGAGGGGAGGGGAGAGCTTCAATTCGACCTTGCTTTGGAAGCCGGGAGTTGGAGCGGTTGACTACTACGACAAGAAGCAACCGGTTCCCTTCGCTGAATTCGTGCCTGATCGAGAATTTTGGCGACTATTCGCACCGGCTCTAATTGACCTAGTTCCTGAGGGCTACACATTTGGAGTTAGAGATGGGATCTACGAGGTTGAAGAAGATTTTGTAGCTGGAACACTGATTTGTTTTGAGATAGCCGAAGACGGCATCCTGAGGGAATTAGTGGCCGGCGGGGCCGAAGTGATACTTTCGCAGACCAATAATGCGGACTTTGGATACTCCGATGAAACATATCAGCAAGCGGGTATTGCACAACTAAGAGCGATTGAAACCGGGCGATCAGTTGTAAACATATCAACCGTCGGCTTATCAGCCATCTACCTTCCGAACGGAAAGGTCTTAAGTGAGCTGGTTTGGTACCAACCGGGCGCAATGGTTGAACAGGTGCCGCTATATAAGGGCACTACGCCCGCAATGGCGATTGGTGCCGGGTTTGACTACATAAATCTGACCGCTGCCTTTGGCACACTAATAGTTTTTTACTTTAGGAAAAAACGTCGATGAAGTTTTTGGTACTCATGCCCACCTTCAACGAGCGTCAAAACCTTGAAAATAGCGTTCTGCAGGTGCTACAAGCAGTACCGGGTATAAATCTGTTGATTATCGATGACAACAGCCCGGATGGCACGGGCGCCATTGCCGACAAACTCAGCGAAGAACATTCAGCCGTCTCGGTTCTGCATCGCGAATCCAAGAAGGGCCTTGGTAGGGCCTACTTGGATGGATTCACCTGGGCAGCAAAGAACAGTTTCGACTTTGTTATCCAAATGGATGCCGACGGCTCACACCAACCGAAAAATCTCTCGGATCTGATCTCAAAGGCCAGGCCAAGTCGTTTGGTGATTGGGTCCAGGTGGATTCCCGGGGGAGAGGTCCTAAATTGGCCCTGGTACCGAAAGGTTATTTCAAGGTTCGGCAACCTATACGCCCGAAGATTGCTTGGGACGAAAGTCATGGACATGACAGCCGGCTATCGCCTATACCCAGTTTCGAGCCTTGCCAAAATGAAATTGCAGGATGTTCAGGCCCAGGGTTATGGATTTCAGATAGAGATGACCCTTCTTGCTATTGAAGAGGGACTTGAGGTTGTAGAAGTGCCAATTAGCTTTGTCGAAAGAACTGTTGGTAAGAGCAAAATGACGATGAAGATAGTCCTCGAGGCCTTCTGGCTCTGCACCAAATGGGGGATTAGGCGCTAACTTGCCCTTGCGCTCTGCGCTTTCGCATGCTCACGAGCATTTCTTCTAGAAGTTGTTCTAGTTCCTGCTCGGATCGTCTTTCCTTGACCATTTCATAGTGTGTTCTCGGAGCAACTTCTTCAATACCTTCTCCATTGACCAACATCCCCTGCTCAAGTCTCCGAGCAGATGCTTGGCATCGTTGGCACTGCCAAACAAGCGGCAGTTCTACCCCCTCAGCGAAAGCTAGTGAGAACTCATGGCCCTTGGGGCATTTGAACTCAACCAGCTGGCGAGCAGATAACTCAACTCCCTTATCGCTTTCCAGCGACTGTGAGCCGAGGCGCATTCCGCGCATGGTTTCTGACATTGTTACCTCCGTTAGAGGAACAACCACTTGACTCCCAGGCAATTCCAGCCGTGGCCACGTTCACAGATAAATCACAGGTTGGAAGCTATGTCTATTCGATCGGTCACAATACCTGCGGCTCCCATTTGAATCAGCTCCACCATTTGGACTTTTTCGTTTATTGTCCAAAAGTGAGTTTCGGTATCAAGGCTTGCCAGCCGAACCAAGAACTTGGTATCAGCGAATCTGATTGGGCCATAACTCACCGGCAGTTGAAGGGCATCGATGGATTTAGTTAGCAACCTAAGCCCTAAACCACCTAGAAATTTATGGGAAATCCAAATCTGGATCACGGTCCTAATCGAGCCGGAGGTTGCCACCGGTTTAGTCAATAGTTTCAAAGTCGCAAGCCGTCTTTGATTAGAAAAACTGGAGACCAACACCCGCGCATGAGAGGAGGTTGTTTCAATGGCGTCCGCGGTGGGAACAACCGCGTTTTTGGACTTTACATCAATGTTCAACTTCGCATTTGGAAAAGCTTCCAGAGTTTCCACCAATGTCGGTATACGCGATCCATTCGGCAAAGAGAGCGTTTGAATCTCGGCAAGCGATAAATCAGCTACTTTCGCGGCTACGCCACACAATCTCTTTAGGTCATCGTCATGGAAAACCACTGCCGCGCCATCGCTTGTTGCCTGAGTATCGGTTTCTATAAACTGCGCGCCATGGTCAATCGCTGCCCGGAACGCCTCGAGTGAGTTTTCATCAATGCCTGCAAGCCCGTGGCTAAAGCCCCTGTGAGCGAATGTCCTGGGCTTAGGGGAGCTGAAATAGTCAGTTTTGGCCATTATTACTCCTCGGGTGGCACTAATCTGTGCTGGTGTCCAAGTCTAATTTCTATTACCGCTTTGCCAAGTTGATTTTTGGCCTTGCGATCTATGGAACAGGCCTTGGAATGATGGTTCACGCCGGAATTGGAATTCCACCCTGGGACGTCTTAGCCCAAGGATTGTCAATCCAGTCGACCCTGACCTTTGGCCAGGCAACGATCCTTGTGAGCCTGATTGTGATGCTGTTTTGGATACCACTAAAAGTCAAACCCGGTATCGGCTCCGTGCTAAACGCCATCCTGGTGGGTTTGTTCGCAGACCTGACAATGCCGTTCTGGCCCGAAATCGATAATTATTTGCTCAATTTGGCGCTTTTCATCGCCGGTCTGCTGGTAATTTCCTACGCAACCGGACTGTATATTTCCTGCGGCTTTGGCAAAGGTCCCAGAGATGGCCTGATGATGGGCCTTGCCAAAAAGTTCAATGCACCATTTTGGATCACCAGAACCAGCGTCGAAATAATAGTAGTAACACTGGGATTTGTCCTAGGAGGCCAAGTCCGCGAAGGAACGTTGCTGTTCGCTCTGTCAATTGGCTACCTGAACCAGCTCTCCATGCGATTATTTGGTCTCGCTGATAAATCCGGTCGCGTCTAGTAACCGAACTCTCTTCACTCATCCGAGGGAACTAGCTAACGCCGATAATAAACATTATGTCAAGTAATGGATTTCTTACCCCCCTCTTCTGTGAGGGCTCGGGTCTTAGAGGGCCTTTGTTGCGTTGGCCCAGTCATCAGCAACCAATTTGGCCGCTCCTGAGGCAATGGCCGCCTTGGCAGCTACAAATCCGGCCTTGAGTCTGCTCTCAAGCGGCTCCGATTGCTGTTTAGGGTCATTAGCGAGCTGATAAGCAACTATGCCAACGGCGGCGTTTAGGCACACGATGTCACTAATGGCTGCAGAGTTTGGAAATTCTCTTCCCTCAAATAGGTCAATTGCGATCTTGGCATTGTGCGCAGCATCGCCACCTAGCAACTGATCCTGGGTCGCTCTAGCGACTCCAATGTCTTGTGCATCCAGCTCAAATTGCTGCACAGTGCCCTCAGCAACCTGCCATAGCGTGTTGGGTGCCGTTGTGCTTAGTTCGTCTAGTCCGTCATTGGACCTGAAAACGAGGGCTGTTCTGCCTCGCTGAGCAAGCTCTTGAGCCATGAGCGGCGCAATTTCCAAGTCTGCAACCCCCAGAGCGGTTGCCAAAGGTTGTGCAGGGTTAGCCAGTGGCCCAAGAAAGTTAAATGTAGTTGGGACTCCCAGTTCCTTCCTCGCCTTCGCGACGTGCCTCATAGCTGGGTGAAACACCGGAGCAAAGAAGAAGGTAATCCCCTGCTCTTGAAACACCTGAGCAACCTGCTGCGGGTTGAGCTCGAGGTTGATGCCAAGCTTCTCTAGCATTTCCGAAGAGCCAGTTTTCCCCGAGGCACTGCGGGAACCGTGCTTTAGCACTGGGATACCGGACGCCCTGGCAACAATTGATGCCATTGAGCTGATATTTACTGTTCCAACCAGGTCTCCCCCGGTGCCGACAATATCAAGGGCGTCGTCTGAAACCTGAAGAGGCGCTGCATTTTCAAGCATTACATCAACTAAACCGCCAAGCTCTTGGCTAGTTTCGCCTTTAGTTCGGAGCCCCAGCATGAATCCTGCTATTTGGGTTTCAGTGGCATTACCGCTCATGATTTCACTCATGGCCCACTTGCATGCATTTTTACTGAGATCTTCACCCTCAATAAGGGCAGAAAATATCGATTTCCAGCTGTAATCCTGCATTTTGTAAGTCTACCGAGCGACGCTCGCCAATCTTTTCCAAATAAGTTGAAAAACCTTGACGTTATCAAGGCTCGACTGGACCTTGTCTGATAAACTTGGAACCATGACTGCTTCTTTTACGCCCGTTGCCCCTATGGCAATTAATAGACCCAGTGCCACATCGGTTGGAACGATTGTTTGGCTTGGTAGCGAGGTCATGTTTTTTGCTGGCTTATTCGCAATGTACTTCAGCCTGAGAGCAGGCGCACCCGATCTTTGGGCCAATGACACGCAAGTTCTAAATGTCCCTTTCGCTCTGATTAATACGCTGATTCTTGTTGCTAGCTCCTTCACCGCTCAGTTTGGTGTATTCGCGGCCGAAAGACTGCAGCCGCAAAGGACTGGCTGGTCTCCCGCAAAGTGGGGCATGGTCGAGTGGTTTTTCCTCACTTACGTGATGGGCGCCGTGTTCGTCTCGGGTCAGATCTGGGAGTACGCAATGCTTGTTTCAGAGGGCATCACTCTCAGCTCAAACTCCTATGGGTCTGCTTTCTACATCACAACAGGGTTCCACGCACTTCACGTAACCGGCGGGCTAATCGCCTTCTTGCTGATTATTGGAAGGGCGTACGCGGCCAAGAACTTTGGCCATAAAGAAGCTACGGGCGCAATCGTGGTTTCTTATTACTGGCACTTTGTGGACGTTGTCTGGATTGGCCTTTTCGTAGTCGTTTACATACTCAAATAACAAATGGAGAAGCACTTGAACTCAGCTAAACCGATGCGTCGTCGCCCCTGGGCAGCCGGCATTGTGGTATTTCTTGGCCTAATTCTTTCTGGAGGTGGCTATGCGGCAGCGACAAATGTGGTGATTTCCGAGCTCGGATCTCCAGAGCAGGTAGAAGAGGGCAGAAAGTTGTTCCTGGCAAACTGTGCATCGTGCCACGGTACCAATGGTGAGGGTGCAATCGGTGGCCCTAGCCTCATCGGTGTTGGAGCTGCCTCGGTTGATTTTCAGGTTGGCACCGGAAGAATGCCGGGCCAAGGTTCAGGACCCCAGCTTTATAAGAAACCTGTTCAGTTCACTCAGGAGCAAATCTCAGCAATGGCTGCTTACGTTGCTTCTTTGGCCCCTGGACCGGCAATCCCAGACGAAGAGTACTTGCGAGGAGACGGAGACCCAACTCACGGTGGTGAATTATTCCGCATCAACTGTGCCATGTGCCACAACGCGGTTGGTGCCGGTGGCGCACTCACAGAAGGTAAATTCGCGCCCGCTCTTGGAGGAGTTACTCCGAAACATACATACGAGGCAATGGTCACTGGCCCACAGAACATGCCTGTTTTCAATGACGCGAACATCACTCCCGAGGACAAGAGAGACATAATCACCTACCTGATGTACATCGAAGAGAATGACTCCGTCGGTGGATTTGAATTGGGCTCCATTGGACCGGTCGCCGAGGGATTATTTACTTGGATCTTTGGGTTAGGTTTCATTATTGCCATCACAGTGTGGCTGGGTGCAAAGTCTAACTAGGAGAATAGCTATGAGCGAGATTGAAAAGAGCTACTCCCCTGGGCTAGCCAAAGACATACAGAAGCCAATCAAAGACCCTGGCATCGAACCACACAGGGTTCGCATGACCAATAAGAGCGAGAAGCACGCTAAGACAGCAGAGAAGCAAATTGCGGCGATGTTTGGAGTCAGCGTTATTGGCGCAATCATCGCAGTTTGGGGCTTCTTCGCATTCCCAATTATTGATGGTGACCTGTCAGCCACGCGCAATAATGCACTGTGGATGGGCCTGGGTATGGCTCTTTCCATGCTTGGCATTGGCTTTGGTGCAGTTCACTGGGCTAAAACTCTTATGCCAGACAACGAAGTTTCAGAGATGCGTCACCAAGCCAGAAGCTCAGACGAGACCAGAGCTCAGGCTCTCGAAATCGTCAAGTTGGCCGATGGCGAATCAGGATTTACTAGGCGAAAGCTGATCCGCAGGAGTATGTACGGAGCGATTGCCTTTTTCCCGATTCCGGCCATCATCATCTTTGGAGACTTAGGCCCTGTAGTAGGAGATACTCTGCGTCACACGATGTGGAAGCCCGGCACCAGGCTTACGAAGGACCCGACCGGAATCCCAATCAAGGCCTCGGATGTCACCATTGGATCTGTATTTCACGTCATTCCAGAAGGTCTGAGCGAGATGGAAGAACACAAGCTTGAGGAAAAAGCCAAAGCGGCAGTTCTTCTGGTTCGAGTAAACCCTAGCGATCTCAACGAAGACCCGGCAAAGGCCGACTGGAGCTACCAGGGAATCGTTGCCTACTCAAAGATTTGCACACATGTTGGTTGTCCAGTTGCCCTGTATGAGCAACACACCCACCACCTGCTGTGCCCTTGCCACCAGTCGACATTTGACCTGGCAAATCACTGCGAGGTTGTATTCGGCCCCGCATCAAGACCACTACCTCAGCTGCCAATAGCAGTTGACGCTGAGGGTTACCTAATCGCACAAAGTGACTTCTTGGACCCTGTTGGTCCATCGTTCTGGGACATGAGGAAGTAGATGACTAATACGACTGAAAAGAAATCCGGTTTCGTTGGAAACACCGCCAACTATCTGGATGAGAGGCTAAGCGTTGCCGTAGTTCTTAAGGGATTCGGCCGGAAGGTGTTTCCAGATCACTGGAGCTTCATGCTGGGAGAAGTTGCTCTCTATAGCTTCGTGATTTTGGTTCTGTCTGGAACTTTTCTAACTTTCTTCTACCAGCCCTCAATGGCAGAAGTGCACTATGACGGTAGCTACGCTCCCCTGAAGGGTGCACAGATGTCTATCGCGTATGCATCGAGCCTCGACATCAGCTTCGACATTCGCGGTGGTTTGATTATGCGACAGGTCCACCACTGGGCAGCCTTGCTGTTTGTGGCAGCTGCGGGACTTCACATGCTTAGAGTTTTCTTCACCGGAGCGTTCCGTAAACCGCGTGAGCTGAACTGGGTCGTTGGATTCTTGCTGTTCTTAATGGGCATGGCGGCTGGATTCACAGGTTACTCGCTTCCAGATGACCTTCTATCCGGCAACGGACTGCGCATCATCGACGGCATGATCAAGGGAATTCCAGTGATTGGCCCTGCAATCAGCTCTGGCTTCTTCGGTGGTGAGTTCCCTGGCACCGAGGTTGTCGCAAGACTCTACAGCCTCCACATCATGATTGTGCCGGCTCTAATCATCGTTCTTATCGGTGTTCACCTAATGATGGTGGTTATCCATAAGCACACCCACTATTCAGGTCCTGGACGCACTGATGACAATGTTGTTGGTTACCCGCTAGCGCCTGTTTATGTTGCTAAGGCTGGTGGCTTCTTCTTCCTAGTATTTGGTGTCATCGCGGCCATTTCAGCGACATTTACAATCAACCCAATTTGGAACTACGGTCCCTATGACCCCTCCCCTGTCTCGGCTGGAACCCAGCCAGACTGGTACATCGGCTGGTTAGACGGCGCTCTCAGGCTCGCTCCCTCAGGTTGGGATATTTCAGTCTTCGGATACGTAATTCCAATGGGTGTGATGGTGCCAATTGTGGTCTCACTTCTGTTCTTGGGTCTTGTTGCCGCTTACCCGTTCATCGAAAACTGGGTGACCAAAGACAAGCGCGAACACCACGTACTGGACCGTCCAAGAAACAACCCAACCAGAACCGCTATCGGTGCTGCCGGAGTCACTTTCTACGGAGTTCTCTGGGCAGGGGCATCAACTGACCTGATAGCCACAAACTTCCAGATGTCACTCAACCAGGTATTGGTTGCCATGCAGATCTTGCTAATCATTGGGCCTGTAATCGCCTACTGGGTGACCAAGCGAGCGTGCTTGTCGTTGCAGCGCAAAGACCGCGAGATGGTGCTGCATGGTCGTGAGACCGGCAGAATCGTGCGCTTGCCCCATGGTGAATTTATCGAAGTCCACGAGCCGGTAGACGAGTATGAGCTATGGAAGCTTGTTGACTACAAGAACTACGAGCCGATTCTGGCAAGACCGGATGAAAACGGTAGAATCTCGCTGGGAAACAGACTCCGCTCTGCGGTGTCTCACCTCTACTTCGAGGACCGGATTGCTCCAGTCTCCAAGGCTGAGTACGAGCTCGCTCACGCCGATCACGCTCCTACGCCAATTGCGGAGAAGCCAAAGAAAAAGCAAAAGTCAATCAAAGCCTAGAAGCTAGGCAGAACGAAACCCCGGGCGTATTTGCGCCTGGGGTTTAGTTTTTCTAGGACTGAAGTGAGCCATCATGAGTGGCACATCAACCCCCAAACCTACAGCTAACCTCATAAGCACCTGATGGGCATAAAGATGTGTTCCAGCCTGCGTTAGCCCAAGAACTCAAGAGGTTTTGCGAGATGTAACAACAGCGCCTTGATCCGCGCAGTGAAACCAACTTAGTGCGCGTGTGCTCCACGGGAGTATTCAAAGACAAAGCCTATGACCGCCACAATGGCGAATGGTACGGCGATATAAGTTAGCCACCAGCCGACAGCCAACGATAAGAACAACATCGCGCTTCCGAGCCCGAGAGCTACCGGCCACCAGCTCCAAGGGCTAAAGAATCCAACCTCACCAGAATCATCGGAGATCTCTCCGTCCAGACTGTCCTCGGGTAGCTCTGCAGTTCTTCGCATGCCGCTGTACAGGTAGAAGGCAATGAATAGCGACAGAATCACCAATAGGCCAATGGCAGCGGTTCCAATCGGCTCGATAGCGCCAAAGTATAGGTAAGACCAAACTCCATAACCGATATCAGCAATTGTGAAATACGCGGCCATCACCAGGAAGAGCCAAATGTTTGAGCGCATTAGGAAATACCCTCTTTGCTGTAGGAAGCCTTAGCTTCGGGGGCAGCATGTTCTGGGTAATTCAAGTCAAAAGCCGGGGACTCAGAACGGATCCTTGGGATTGAGTGGAAATTGTGTCTTGGAATTGGAGATTCGGTTGCCCACTCGAGTGAACGGCCATAGCCCCAGGGATCCTTCAATTCGACCTTCTTGCCAGTTCTGTAGGTGATCCAGACATTGAAGAAGAATGGAATCATTGAGAGCGCCAGCAACGCTGCACCAGCGGTTGAAATTAGGTTCATTTCTGTGAAGCCATCTTCAACCAAGTAAGTTGCGTAACGTCGTGGCATACCCAAGACACCCAACCAGTGCTGGACCAAGAATGTGGTGTGGAAACCGATGAACAGAATCCAGAAGTGAATTTTGCCCAATCGCTCATTCAGCATTTTTCCAGTGAACTTGGGCCACCAGAAGTAGAAGCCTGCGAACATTGCAAACACCACAGTTCCAAAGACGACGTAGTGGAAGTGAGCAACAACGAAGTAGGAATCTGACAGAGCGAAGTCAAGTGCAGGTGAAGCCAGAATTACTCCAGTCAATCCGCCAAATACGAAGCTGACCAAAAAGCCCAAGCTCCACAGCATTGGAGTTTCGAAGGTTATAGAACCGCGCCAGAGCGTGCCTATCCAGTTAAATACCTTCACTCCAGTCGGGACAGCAATCAGCATTGTTGTGAAGGCGAAGAATGGCAGCAGCACCTGACCAGTTACATACATGTGGTGCGCCCATACCGTCATAGACAGGGCAGCAATGGCAATGGTTGCGTAAACAAGCGTCCGGTAACCAAAGATCGGCTTGCGGCTAAAGACCGGAAAGATTTCCGACACGATTCCGAAAAATGGCAGGGCAATGATGTAAACCTCTGGGTGGCCGAAGAACCAAAATAGGTGTTGCCAGAGCATGGCCCCACCATTTTGTGGATCGAATATATGCGCCCCAAATTGCCTATCGGCACCGAGAGCAAACAGCGCAGCAGCAAGAGGAGGGAAGCACATGATGATCAGGATCGAAGTCACAAGAGTGTTCCAGGTGAAAATAGGCATGCGCCACATCGTCATACCGGGAGCACGCATGGTGATGACCGTCGTGATGAAGTTGACCGCTCCAAGGATCGTTCCAAAGCCTGACAACGCAAGCCCAAAGACCCAGAGGTCACCGCCAATTCCGGGTGAGAAAGTGGTGTTAGACAATGGAGCGTAAGCGAACCACCCGAAGCTTGCAGCTCCCTGAGGAGTGAAGAAACCGGATACTGCGATAAGGCTTCCAAAGCTAAAGAACCAATAGGCAATCGCATTTAGCCTGGGGAAAGCTACGTCAGGTGCACCAATTTGCACCGGCATTAACACATTTGCGAAACCGGCGAACAACGGTGTTGCAAACATCAAAAGCATGATTGTGCCGTGCATTGTGAACAGCTGGTTGTATTGCTCCTTTGTTGCCACGATCTCCAACCCTGGCAGTGCGAGCTGGGCGCGGATTACCAGCGCCATAACTCCAGCTATTAGGAAGTAAGCAAATGAAGTAATCAGATACAAATATCCAATTTTCTTGTGATCAGTGGTTGTCAACCAATCAACGAGAATCTCACCCTTGCTTCGCTTTGGCTTGAATGCAGCAGGATTTGTTCTGGTTTCAGTGATCGTAGCCATGGTCCCTAGCCTCTAATCGCAGGATCCCCGCCAGGGAGATTCTGATTACGGTCGTATTCGGTTGAAAGCTGCCCGATGTTGCCCTGGGCAGCCAAAGTTGACATTCTTGCGTCGTATTCACTCTGGGACACGACCTTTACATTGAAAAGCATCATTGAGTGGTATTCACCACAGAGCTCCGCGCACTTTCCAACGTAAGTGCCCTCTTCCAGAGGCGTAAAGAACATGCTGTTGGTGTGGCCCGGGAACGTATCCTTTTTGTATAGGAATTCCACGACCCAAAATGAGTGGATAACATCCCTGGAACTCAAGTCAATCTTCACTGTCTTTCCCACCGGGAGATACAGAGTGGGAAGCGTTTCAAAAACATTGTCCTGGTTTCCAACAACCTGCGCCTGGATTCCACTGTCATAAACATTTTCGTCCACGTAGTTGAAATCCCAGCTCCACTGCTTACCAATTACTTCGATGTAAACATCAGGATTTTCGGTTTTCGCCTCAATAGCTGTCATGTCCCTGGCCGTGAAGGCAAAAAACCCAACCACCAGAATCAGAGGAACGACTGTGAAAAGGGTCTCGATAGGCATGTTGTACCGAAGCTGAGCTGGAAGACCGGTTTCACCCTTACGCCGACGGTACACAATCAGTGCCCAAGCCATTAAGCCCCAGGAGAGAGCTCCTACCGCCAATAGAACGATCCACGAAGTTGTCCAAAGACCAATAATTCTGTCGGTGTGATTGGTGACACCGGCTGAGTCTGGAAGGAAACCACGCTGCAGTTCTGGAGAACAACCAGCCAGAAGCAAAGAGAGCCCTGTGACCATCGCTATCGCAAATACTCGAGAACGGTTTTTATTCAATGAAATATCCTTCTAAAATCGCCTTAGACGTGGTCCAAGTCTAACCGATGAGTTCCGCGAAGGAGCTCAAAAACAAGCCTTTAGCTAAAAGAATCACCGCAGGCACAGCTGCCATCCGCATTTGGATTGTCTATCGTGAATCCCTGTTTTTGGATTGTGTCCTCAAAATCAATCGAGGCGCCATCCAGATAGGGCACGCTCATTGGGTCAACAACCACTTCAACACCATTGAAATCCACAACCGCGTCGATCTCTTCAAGCTGTTCGTCAAAGAAAAGCTGGTAAATCAGGCCAGAGCAACCACCGGGCTGGACAGACACCCTTAGACGTAAGTCGTCTCTTCCTTCCGCCTCAAGAAGCGTACGAACCTTATTCACCGCGAAATCAGTGAGCTTTACACCGTGAGCTGTTGCCTGTGTCATATGAAACCTCCGTTAGATAGTTTAACTAATTCCTGGCCAGGTCATTCCCATTTAGCAGTATCAGGCTCTGAGCCAGAATCGCGCGCCGGAGGGTAGGCAAGTGCTGAGACTCGTTTGGAGAATGAGCCCTCGAATCTGGCTCCTCAACTCCTGTCACAAGAATTTCGGCCTCTGGAAAGACTTTAGAAAACTGCGAAATAAAAGGTATCGACCCACCGATGCCAATGTTCACGCACTTATTTGGCCAAGCCTCTGAGAAAGCCTCGCGGGCAAGGCTCGCCGCCCAGCCATCCTTTGCCAGATATCCAGGACCAACTTCGTGCCTGCCAAATTCAATTTTCGAGCCAAGTGGGGCATGCTTCAAAATGTGAGACTTCAGGGCATCAAGTCCAGTTGCTGGGTCTTGGCTGGGTGCCAGCCTCAGAGAGACACGTGCGCGAATAGAGGGCTGTGCTGTGTTTGATGAAACGTCAACAGCTGGCATATCCATGCCGATTACCGTAACCGCAGGTTCTCCCCAAATTTGTTGTGTGATTGGTTTGTCCCCCAGGCGCTGAACACCATCCAGCAGTCCGGCTACTTTTGCGAATTCAGCTTCCGTCATCACGGGGCCCTCGGTGGAATCAGAAATCAGGCCCTCTATTGCAACGTTGCCGTCAGCATCGCTAAGAGTTGCCAGCAATTTTATCATCGCAGTTGCGGCATCGGGCAGAGGTCCGCCATACATTCCCGAGTGAACGGCATGGTCCAAGGTGTAGAGAGTGAAAGTCTGAGATACAGCACCGCGCAATGATGTCGTCAGAGCCGGAACATCTTCGGTCCAGTTCGAACTGTCGGCAACCACAATTAGGTCGGCAGCAAGCTCCGACTCATTCTCGGCGAGGAAAGCCGGGAAAGATTCTGAACCAGCCTCTTCTTCACCTTCAATAAATACCGTCATTCCAAGATGAATTTCTTTTGCAAGCTCAATCAGTGTCTTTATGGAATGCAGGTGAGTAATAATTCCAGCCTTGTCATCGGATGCACCTCTACCAAACAGCCTCTCCCCCACCAACGTGGCTTCGAAGGGCTCTGTTTTCCAAAGATTTCGATCTCCGGGTGGCTGCACGTCATGATGCGCGTAAAGCAACACATGAGGCGCATCCGGGCTGCCCTGGCGCCTAGCCAGCACAGCTGGCGAGCCCGGCTCGCCGGATGGTTTCAGCGAGCGTCTAAGGTCAACAAAATCAAAAAAGTCCAAATTTCGAAACTCATCGGCGACGGCTTGGGCAGACAGCTCCAAATTCTTAGGGTCAAAGCTTGGCCAAGCTATTCCGGGTATCTTCACCAGCTTGCCCAGTGTTCCAAGTGCGCTTGGAAACTGGGAATCGACGATTTTACTTGCAGGTTTAACCCAATTAGGGTTCATCGGTATTGAGGGAAACGCCATGGCAGTAATCTAGTGGTTAACTGGATAAGAGGATTTGATGACACAGGAAGATTCCCCGCAGGTAGGCAAAGGCCGCCCAACACCTTCTCGCAAGGACCGGGAGTTAGCCCGGAAGCGACCACTGGTGGGAGACCGCAGTAAAGAAGCCAAGCGCGTAGACAACGAAAAAGTCCGCGCTGACCGACAGAAGGCCAGGCAGGGAATGATGGCCGGCGAGGAGCGATACCTTGGAGCTAGAGATAAAGGTCCTCAGCGAAAGTTTGCAAGAGATGTAGTTGATGCAAGATTCACAGCTGGTGAGCTTGTATTGCCAATGCTCTTTTTGGTCGTCATGCTGACCTTCATAGATTCTTACGAGATTCAGCTGATTGCACTGTTTGCTATGTGGGGTGTATTTGCGATCGTCGCCGTTGACTCATTTTTGGTTGGAAAGTCAGTGAAAAAGAAGACTGCAACCAAATTTGGCATAGAAAATGTAGAAAAGGGACTTGCTTGGTATGGAGCTATGCGTTCTATTCAGATGCGCTCTCTTAGAATTCCAAAGCCACAGGTGGCAAGATTCACAAAGCTTGAACTTTAGTTCGCTCAAACCTAATTAGGGAGAAATGATGCAGCACAGGTATTTAGGAAACTCTGGTCTGAAAATCTCAGAGATAATTTACGGAAACTGGCTAACTCATGCGTCCCAAGTTGAGGACAAACAGGCAATTGAAACCGTGAAGGCAGCACTAGAGGGTGGAATTACCACTTTTGACACCGCCGATGTTTATGCCAATCAGGCTGCTGAGACAGTGATGGGAAATGCCCTAAAGGGCCAGCGACGAGAAGGCCTTGAGATCTTGACCAAGGTTTATTGGCCGGTTGCAGAGAAGGGCCCAAACGATGTCGGGCTCAGCCGGAAGCACATCATGGAGTCCATCGATGGCTCACTAACAAGGCTGCAGACCGATTACGTTGATCTCTACCAGGCACATCGCTTTGACTACGAGACGCCGCTTGAAGAGACCATGCAGGCTTTTGGTGATTTGGTCCGCATGGGCAAAGTCCTCTATGTCGGTGTATCCGAGTGGAATGCCGAACAGATCCAACAGGGTCAAGAGCTGGCTTCCCAGATGGGCTATCGTCTGATCTCAAACCAGCCGCAGTATTCCATGCTGTGGAGGGTAATTGAGGAAAAAGTCGTTCCCATGAGCGAAAAATTGGGACTCTCCCAAATCGTTTGGTCTCCGCTGGCACAGGGTGTTCTGACAGGTAAATACTTACCTGGGGCACCACTTCCGGCCGATTCAAGGGCGGCAAATTCAGAAATTGGTGGGTTCATGGAAAAATTCATGTCTGATGAAACACTCACGAAGGTTCAGCAACTGAAGCCACTTGCAGATGAGATGAACCTGACGCTGGCTCAGTTCTCGATTGCATGGGTTCTGCAAAATAAGAACATTGCTGCAGCAATCGTTGGGGCCTCTAAGCCCGAGCAAATTGCTTCGAATATCGCTGCCGCCGGCGTCGAGATTCCAAGCGCAGCCATGGAGTCAGTGGACAAGATCCTTGGTAATTCGATTGTCAATGACCCAGAGCTTTCAAGGAGCCCCGAGACCAGACCCTAGCCCTTAGTTAAGCGTCTAGCCCAAAGTGGTCCGGCGTAAACAAAACCGGTGTATCCCTGAACTAGATCCGCCCCAAGGGCTAGTCGATTTCTAAAGTCTGCAGCATCTGATAGTCCACCAACAGAAACTAGCACCATCGATGCTGGAACGGTGGCTCTTGCCAGGATTAGCGTTTCCAGCGCGCGCTTTGCCAGAGGTGGTCCACTCAATCCCCCTTGCTCCCCTGTGTCCGCTTCAGAAACCAGGCCTTCACGAGAGACTGTGGTGTTACTGATTACAAGACCAGCGAGCTCTAAGCTGCTAGCCAGATGCAGGATCTCCAGAATCTCTTCAACTTCGAGATCTGGCGCAATTTTTAGAAGGACCGGCTTCTTACCCGCCGCTGTCAAGACTGCTTCGAGAACAGGACGAAGAGCGCTTACTCGCTGAAGATCTCGAAGACCTTGGGTGTTTGGGGATGAAACATTTATTACCAAGTAATCCGCGACCGGAGCTAGCAGTCTCGTGGCTTCGAGGTAGTCCGCTGCCGCATTTTCCTCTGAGGTGTTTTTGTTTTTACCGATGTTCACACCGATAATCGGAAGATTTTGGTTCTTGAGTCTGAGGCTTGAAACTCTGGCTGCTACCGCTGCTGCCCCGTCATTATTGAAACCCATTCTGTTTATCAGGCTCTTATTTTTTGGAAGGCGAAACAACCTCGGTTTTGGATTTCCAGGTTGCGAAACAGGAGTGACCGTACCAATCTCGACATGACCAAATCCAAGAGCATGCAGAGGTCTGATTAGAGTTCCATTCTTGTCAAAGCCAGCTGCCATTCCAAGTAGGTTTGCAAACTCTAAGCCCATGACAGTCTTTGTTGTCTCGCTTTTCTTCGCCCGAAGAAAGCCCACAGCAGACAAAAATTTCATTGCGCCAGCAACCAATTCGTGAGCAACTTCCGGGTTTAAGCGAACAAAAACCACCCTGAACAGAAACCGGTACAGCAATCTAGCCTCGAAGATTCTTGACAGCAGCCTCAAAGTCCTCGAGGGAATCCCAGGCTTGGTAAACGCTGGCAAACCTCATGAAAGCAACATGGTCCAGGTTTCTGAGCGGTTCCAGGATTGCTAAGCCAATGTCCTGGGCTTCAATCGAGGCCGCACCAGTAGCGCGTAATGCCTCCTCTACCTGTTGAGCCAACAGGGCAAGGTCTGCATCAGTCACTGGCCTGCCCTGACACGCTTTCCTCACTCCAGAGACAATCTTGTCTCTGGAGAAAGGCTCAGTGACACCGCTGCGCTTTGTGATCATCAGACTTGCAGTCTCAATCGTGGTAAATCTTTTCTGGCACTCTGGGCATTGACGCCTGCGCCTAATCGCAGAGCCGTCATCGCTGGTTCGAGAATCGATCACGCGTGAGTCTGAGTTTCGACAAAATGGACAATGCATTAGGACTCCTCTCGACGAATTGTTGCAGCACGACCGTGAGCACCAAGCCCCTCAGCCTCTGAAAACATCTTAAGGGCTGGTGTGATCTCTGAAAGGGCTTTCTGGGTGTAGCTGACGTGCTGCTGAGTTCTAAGAAATGTCAGCACCGATAATCCCGAACTGAATTTTGCCTGGACGCCGGTTGGTAAGACGTGGTTTGAACCTGCGAGGTAATCGCCAAGGCTTACTGGAGAATACTCTCCGATAAACACAGCTCCGGCATTCCTGATTTTTTTTGCAATCGATGCGGCGTCCTTAGTCTGGATCTCGAGGTGTTCGGTGGCATATTCGTTTGCAATTTCAATTGCAGTGGCCATGTCCTTGGTTAGTACCAAAGCTGATTGGATGGCATTTAGCGATGACTCGATGCGTTCTCTATTAGCCAGGCCTGGAATTTGGATGTCAAGCTCGGCTTCAACTGCTGCAATCAAACCTGGAGAGTCAGTGACTAGCACCGCGGCCGCATTCGCGTCATGTTCAGCTTGAGAAATAAGATCCGCCGCAATGAATTTTGCATTCGCATTGGCGTCGGCGAGGATCAAGATCTCGGTTGGGCCAGCTTCGGAATCAATCCCAATCACACCTCGCAATGCGCGCTTAGCCGCAGCAACATAAATATTCCCCGGACCGGTGACCATTCGCACTGGTTCAAGATCAATCTCCGGAATCCCATAGGCGAAGGCTGCGACAGCGCTGGCTCCCCCGATGGCGTAGACCTCTTCGATGCCGAGCAGCGCACAGGTTGCCATTACCGTTTTACTTGGGTACCCATCAGCTTGCGCTGGAGAGGTGACCGCTATTCTTGGAACTTTTGCCACCTGAGCCGGAACCACGTTCATTACAACGCTGGATGGGTAAACTGCCTTACCACCGGGTGCATAAAGGCCAACAGAGTCAATGGGGACGTAGTGCTGATCGACATACCCACCCGGTGTTACCTCTATTGACACGCTCTTGGGAAGTGTCGCCTCTGAAACTTTTCTCACTCGCTCAATTGAAATTTCGATAGCTTTGCGTAAACCCTCATCCAGTTCATCAAGGGCCTGACTCAACTTTTCGGTTGGAACTCGAAAATTTACGAGCTTCAAACCATCAAATTCGAGTGCGTGGCGTTGAAGAGCTTTCAGAGACTCGCTTTGGACCTCGCTGATGATTTTAGAAACCGCATCTTTGACCGATTCAATAGAAACCAGCGCGCGCGGTAATTGAGAAGAAACCTCTGCAGCTGTGACAGCGGTCACAAATTCGATTTTTCGCAAGTTACAACCCCGCTAATTTTTTGGATGCCCTAACCTTATCGGGAGATGACTATTGAAAATAACTACTTTGACCTAACGGGCAGTGACGCACTAATGACTGTCTTTCGAAACCACGCGACTGGAATTGCGATTGTTACTTCCACGGATTCCGAAGGTGGCCCAATCGGATTCACGGCTTCATCGGTGACCTCGCTCGGCTCCAAGCCACCGCTGGTTTCATTGAACATCGCTCAAGGTGCTTCCACCTACCAGCACATCAGACCTGGAAAGTTGATGGCGATCCACACTCTGGATGCCGACAACTTGCCCCTAGCCCAGCAACTTGCTGGCAGCAGGGAGTCTCGCTTCATTGATGGGGAATTTGAGATTGGCCCGGAAAACACGCCCTATTTCAAATTAGCTTCTTCTATTCTGCTGGCAAGAGTTGTCAATAAAATGGAAGTGGAGTCAAACGCTCTTGTTGTTCTCAGTGCGGAAAGCGCCCACCAAAATCGATCGCCAGAAGAACCGCTGGTCTATTTCCAGCGCGGCTACCACACCGTAGGTACGCGGCTCAAAGATAACTTTTAGCTAACCGCGTCGCTGCCGAGCAGAGCCTTTAGTTCACCAAATAAGTCGTGACCAACCGAAACGCGCTGAGGAAGCATAAAGTGGCGATCGGTGGATCCGACCAGCCTTACCTGTACCTCACAGGGTCCGGGATTTGAGTCCAGAATTGCCCCGAGTTTAAGTAGCCGTTCTTTGGTCGCCAATTTTTCCATGATGCGAAGCTTCAGAACACCCCCATCTTCGCGACCTGAGTCCAAAACATCAATGGAATATGCCTGAATCATCATTTCTTCATCGCGCCGGGAAATCCGTCCGCGCACAGAGACCGTTTGGTCAGCTATCAAGAATTCCCTGTTAGCCAGGTAGGTCTTACCCATGAACATAATGTTGATTTCACCCGAGAAATCCTCAAGGGTTATCTGTCCATACTGATTTCCACTTGATCGCGCGACCTTGTGCTGAACCTGAGTTATCAAACCCGCCAAAGTAACAGTTTCGCCGTCTTGAATGTCGCTTTCCTTCAGCGCAATGGTCCCCATGTCGCTGTTACGCATTAGGAGCGACTCTTGTCCAGCTAAGGGGTGGTCAGACACGTATAGCCCGAGCATCTCCCTCTCATGTGCCAAAAGGTCCCGCTTGGTCCACTCTGGCAATTCTGGAACCTGAACTACAGACGGATCATCGTCCAAGACACCCCCAAACAAGTCAACTTGACCGTTGGCCGTTTGTTTTCTTTTAACGGTTGCCGTCTCAATTGCCTCTTCAAAAATTGCCATTAGAGAGCGCCTAGTGTGGCCCAGGGTGTCGAATGCTCCGGCCTTAATCAGCGACTCGACAACCCTGCGGGTAGCGGCCTGCTGTCCAACCCGGGTCAAGAAATCATCAAAATTCGTGAATGGTTTTTCAGTTCTCGCTTTGATTATTGACTCGACAACATTGTGACCCACGTTCCGGACCGCCTCAAGACCAAATCGGATGCTCTCGCCTACCGCCGCGAACACACCGATGGATTCATTCACGTCCGGAGGCAAGACCTGAATCCCCATCCGTCGACATTCATTCAGGTAGATCGCAAGCTTGTCTTTTGAGTCTCCGACCGAGGTCAGAAGCGCCGCCATAAATTCAGCAGGAAAATTGGCCTTTAGATAGCCCGTCCAGTAAGACAGCACCCCATACCCTGCCGAGTGAGCCTTATTGAATGCGTAGTCGGCGAATGGCAGCAAGGTGTCCCAGAGCGCAGTGATTGCCGAATCAGAAAAGTTGTTGTCCTTCATTCCCTGACTGAATATTTCAAACTGTTTCGCCAATTCTTCAGGCTTCTTTTTTCCCATTGCACGGCGTAAGAGATCGGCTTGGCCGAGGGTATAACCGGCAACCTTCTGAGCCGCGGCCATAACCTGCTCCTGGTAGACAATAAGCCCGTAGGTTGGGCCTAGAATCTCCTCTAGCGGTCCGGCCAGTTCGGAATGTACTCCCTCAATTTCTTGCTGCCCATTTTTGCGCTGGGCATAGTTGGTATGCGAGTTCATACCCATCGGTCCGGGCCGGTAAAGGGCTATAACAGCCGAAATATGCTCAAATTCAGATGGCTTCAGAAGCCTGAGTAGCGACCTCATGTTGTCGCTGTCCAGCTGGAAAACACCTAGCGTGTCGCCTCGCGAGAGCAGGTCAAATGTATTTTGGTCTTGATTCATGTCCAGATCTTCCAAAACCACTGTTTCGCCGCGGTTCTGCAGGATGTTTTGCAGTGCATCGTCAATCACTGTCAGATTTCGAAGGCCCAGAAAATCCATTTTTAGAAGCCCAAGGTCCTCGCACGGCGGTTGGTCAAACTGCGTGATAATCGCGCCGTCTTCTTCTCGCTTCATGATCGGAATCACGTCCATCAATGGCTCAGCGGACATAATCACACCGGCAGCGTGAACCCCCCATTGGCGCTTGAGGGACTCCAGTCCCCTGGCAAGCTTGAACACCTCTTCACTTTGAGGGTCTTGTTCAATGATGTCCCTGAACTCCGAAGCCTCGGAATAACGATCTGAGGCTGGATTCACTAGATCACCCAGTGTTATGTCTCGACCTAGCACCATCGGTGGCATAGCCTTTGTTAGCTTCTCACCGACTGCGTATGGCAATGCCATCACTCGTGCAGCATCCTTCAAGGCTTGCTTGGCCTTGATGGTTCCAAACGTGACGATTTGTGCCACACGATCATCGCCATATTTCTCAGTGACGTACCGAATAACTTCTGATCGCCTACGGTCATCGAAGTCAACATCGATGTCAGGCATCGATAGCCGCTCTGGATTCAGGAAGCGCTCGAAAATTAGGTCATGTTTGAGTGGATCAAGCTCCGTAATTCCCAATGCGTAAGAGGCAACCGAACCGGCAGCCGAACCTCGACCTGGACCGACCCTGATTCCCTGCTGTCTGGCCCATCTGATGAAATCAGACACAACGAGGAAGTAGCCGGGGAATCCCATGGTCTTGATTACATCGATTTCATAGGCTGCTTGGCGCTTGTGGTCATCTGAGTAGCCGGACGGGAAGCGCTTATTCATTCCCTCCCACACTTCCGCCTCAAAAAGGGCTGCCTCTGTTTGTCCCTCTGGAACCGGGAACCTCGGCATTAGGTCGCGCTTGGCAAAGTTCACTTCGCTTCGCTCCGCGATTAATAGAGTGTTGTCCGCGGCTTCTGGAATTTCCGAGAACAGGTCGCGCATTTGTTTTGCTGACTTTAGGTAGTATTCCTGCGATTCAAATTTGAAGCGGTTTGGATCGTCGAGATTCGAGCCAACCTGCACGCAAAGCAGAGCGTCGTGAGCAACCGAGTCTTCCTTTTCGGTGTAGTGCAGATCGTTTGTTGCCACTAAAGGAAGATCGAGATCTTTTGAAAGCCTTAGTAGATCGTCTCGGACCCGCTTTTCAATCTCCAAGCCGTGATCCATCACCTCAACAAAATAGTTTCCCTTACCGAAGATGTCTCTGAATTCAGAAGCCGTGTCGAGGGCCTCTTGATACTGACCTAGTCGCAATCTGGTTTGCACTTCTCCACCCGGGCAACCGGTCGTGGCGATAAGCCCCTTGCCGTATTGGGAAAGGAGTTCGCGGTCCATCCGAGGCTTGAAGTAATAACCGGAAAGGTATGCCTCTGAGGACAGCCTGAATAAGTTTTGCATCGAATCGTTGTTTGTTGCCCACATTGTCAGGTGGCTATAGGCGCCGCCGCCTGAGACATCATCGCCACCTCCGTCACCCCAACGGACTCTGGTTTTGTCTTTTCTGCTGCCGGGAGCCAGGTAGGCCTCGATGCCGATAATTGGCTTGATGTTGTGGGCGGTTGCCTGTTTCCAGAACTCATATGCACCGTGGCTGTTGCCGTGGTCCGTTATTGCTATTGCTGGCATTGCCAGCTCGGCGGCTTTGGCGACCAATTGCTTGATCCGAGCTGCTCCATCGAGCATCGAATATTCTGAGTGATTATGAAGGTGAACGAATGACTTATCAGACATACTCCACCTTTCTTAGAACCCCTATGTTAGAGGCGAAAGTTCACATCGCGAAGGCGATTAAGCGCGATTTCCAAATCAACTGGGTAATCTGATTCAAACTCGACAAATTCTCCTGAAATTGGGTGGTCAAACCCCAACTTTTTCGCATGTAACCACTGGCGATTTAGATTAAGTGCCGACGCTAATTTTGGGTCAGCACCGTAGAGCGGGTCTCCGACCAGTGGGTGCCTGAAGTGTGCAAAGTGAACGCGAATTTGATGAGTCCTGCCGGTTTCCAAACCAACCTTCAAAAGCGCTGCCGCTGGTAGCAGCTCTAGCGTCTCATAATGAGTCACGGCGGGTTTGCCCTCCGCTGAAATAGTGAACTTATAGTCATGCTTGGTGCTTCTGGCTATTGGAGTGTCTATCGTTCCATTAGACGGGTCGGGGTGCCCCTGTACTAGCGCGTGGTAGGTCTTTTTCACAACACGGTCGCGAAATGCTTGCTTGAGATTCGAATACGCTGCCTCGGATTTAGCTAAAACCATAAGCCCACTGGTGCCGACATCTAGGCGTTGAACAATCCCCTGACGCTCTTGAGCCCCAGAGGTTGTTAGTTGGATGCCTCGAGCAAGCAGCACTCCAGGCACAGAAGGCCCGACAAAGCCCTGTGAGGGGTGTGAAACGACTCCTGTCGGCTTGTCAATGACCACCATATGATCATCCTGAAATACAACGCTAAGCGCTTCGACGTCTTCGGCAGTGACCTCGATACTTGCCCTGGTTTCAGTTAGCTGAATTTCTAGGAGTGTGTCTGCGACTAATCTGTCTGACTTACCCATTGGATTGCCATTTTGAAGTACTGATCCAGCTTGAATCAGCTCGGCAATTTGAGTTCTTGACATCCCAAGCATCTTCGCAATTCCGGCGTCTGCCCGAAGACCGGCCATATCAGGCGGGACCGGAAGAAACTTAGGCTGCACGGCCACCACCGATTTCGTCTCCCCTGGTTGTTTGGATGATTGCGAGGATTACTCCCACTATAAGAAAACTGTCTGCCAGATTAAATATCGGAAAGTTGAATGGGACCTGTATGAAATCAACAACGTGCCCGTTAAAGAGACTGGGATCTTTAAAAATCCTGTCAATCCCGTTTCCTGCCGCTCCCCCGAGGACGAAGCCTGCAATTAGTGCCCAGTAGGCATTCTTTACGCGAGGCCCGTAAACCAGCAGGGCGATCACTGCGGCGATTGAAATCAGTGTCAAAACCCAGGTTGAGCCAACGCCAAGTGAGAAGGCAGCCGCGTCGTTATACGCCAGTCGAAACCTAAGAATGTCACCGATTACAGGAACCGATTGTGAAGTGAGGTTCGCCTCAGCCCAAAATTTGGTTGCCTGGTCAATAATGACAACCCCGATTGCGGTACCAAGATAGAGCAGTACTCGCTTGGTGCCGCTGCTAGTTTTGGGCACCCTCTGAATTGGTATCAACCGAATCCCCGGAGTCTTGCTCGGCAGCCGAATCGCTCTCGCTGACATCTTGTTGCGGGGGCTCAGTTTCATTTGCCGCTGCCACAAGCCCTTCCTGTTGGAGGTTCATGAGTTGATCTTCTATGTAGAGCCGAAGTTTGTCTCGGTACTCAGATTCGAAGAGCTTGAGTTCCTCGATTACTTCAAGAACTTGTTTTTGCTCAAGTTCAAGTTTTCCAAGACGTTCTCTAACCTCAGCCTCGGCATCTCGTACCAGCCTCGCGGCTTGTTCTTGGCCGTCGCGGACCAACTGGTCTCGTTTTACCTGGCCGTCGCGAACGTGATCCTCGTGAAGCCGCTGGGCAAGTTCAATAATGCTCTGTGTCGAGTCAGAAACTTCGAGGTCACCGATTCCGGCTACATCGCTGGCAACTGGAAATGCGGCGGCCTTGGATGGGGCGGTGAGCTCATCTAGTGGTGAACTACCGTCAGATTTCAAGTCTTGGTTTTCGGAAAGAACGCGACGGAACTCGAGAACTACCTCGTCCAGAAAGTCATCGACCTCGTCTTGGTCGTAACCCTCACGAAATTTTGTGGTCAAAAACCTCTTGCTGAGAATGTCCTCGGGCGACATCGCCATGTTTTACCTCTTCTAAGTGTTTTTACTCGCGCAACATCTCTATGTTATGGGCAGTTAGAGCCCTCGTGCAAAGCTCTGCAAAATAAGCACGCCAATCAGCAGCACGGTCCAGGCCAAATCAAGGGCAATTGGGCCCAAGCGCAACGGTGGAATATATTTTCTCAACACCTTCAATGGTGGATCAGTGACCGTGTAGCAGAGGTCGAAAACCGGCAACAGCAACCCCTTAGGCTTCCATCCGCGATTCACACTCATTACTAGTTCGGCAATAAAGCGAACAATCATTGCGTAAAAGAAAAGCTGCAGAACCCAATAAAGGGCCAGACCGATAATTGACATCTAACTAATTTAGGTCTTCGGTGTCGACATCCTCAAGCTCAGAGTCAGAATCTGAGACTGAGACGTGTGACGGGCTAAGCAAAAACACCTTTGCTGTAACTCGTCTAAGGTGCCCCTCAAGGCCTTCCTTCAAGCCCAGCATGAAATCCACAATGCGCCTGGAGTCCGCCTCACTCAAGTCACCGATGTTGACTATCACAGGAACACCCGTCCTGAAATGGGAAGCGACTTCCTTGGCGTCAGCATAGGTTTTTGGCTCTAGCGTGATGATTTCAGACATATCCGAGGACCTTCTGGGGCGAGGAGCGCTGGATCTTGGCTTAGCCGTTTCAGACTTGGCTGGCTCTGAACTGCCAAAGCCAAAATAATTCATTGTTGAACTAACGATGCCCATTTTTACTCCTAGTTTGTTGGTCAAAGACTATTAGTTGTTTCCCCTCGGGCCGGTAATTGCGCTACCTACCCGCACGTGTGTCGCACCCATTTCGATTGCCATTTCATAGTCGGCACTCATTCCCATTGAAACGGCAGTCGCCGAAGGCAAGATTTCTTGCAGCTTTGAGCTCAGATTAATTGCTCTCTCAAAGTCAACTCGGGGATCAACATCCAGCCCGGCAACTGCCATTACCCCAAGCACATTTAGACCCCCCACTTGGACAGTTTTTTCAGCAAACTCTGAAAAGCTTTCAACGGGAATGCCGCCTCTATTCGGGTCGTCGGTGAGATTCAACTCAATAAAACACGCCAGCTCTAAGTCCATTACCGCCAGCTGTTTTGCGAACTCCTTCAGCAAGCTTGCGCGGTCCAGTGAATGAACGGTGGAAGCGTATGACAACACACTCTTTGCCTTATTTGACTGCAATTGCCCGACGAAGTGCCAATCGGTTCTTGCTTGAGGCCTCAGATCGGCAACGGCAAGCGCCTTTGGCTTTGCCTCCTGGTCTTTATTTTCTCCAAACACATGGTGGCCCAAGTCCATCAGTTTGGTTACCACCGAAGCGGGATGAGTCTTGGTGATGACAATAAGCTCGACGTCGGCAGATGCCCGCCCCGAGGCCCTTGAGGCAACTTCGATGCGCTCCAGGACTTCCCGGTATCGAGCTTCAAGCGAAATCAACGGAAGAATTCAGGCAGATCCAAGTCGTCGCCAAAGAAACCAGGAGCGGAGACTTTTTCCTTCGTTGGTTCAAGTTCTTCTGAGTCTTCAGTCACAAAGCTCGGCACTTCAATCTCTTCGGGCGAAATCTGCTCAGTAGATCCAAAGTCTGGAGATTCCGGAGAGGCATTGGCGGTTTCAGTCACCGCCGAAAGCGCAGCTACCCCCAGCGCGCTTGCTTCAAACTTGCGGTATTTAGGCTGACCACCATCAAAGCCAGCGGCGATTACTGTAATGCGAACCTCGTCACCGAGAGTGTCTTCGATAGTTGCACCAAAGATTATGTTGGCTTCCGGGTGAACAGCTTCCTGCACAAGACGTGCGGCTTCATCAATTTCGTGTAGCCCAAGATCAGATGCACCCTGAACCAGCAACAGCACGCCGTGAGCACCCTCTATTGTCGCCTCCAGTAGCGGTGAGGAAACCGCTATCTCAGCGGCCCTCACAGCGCGGTCTTCACCCTTTGCGGTTCCAATTCCCATGAGTGCGCTGCCGGCTCCCTGCATGACCGACTTGACGTCGTTGAAGTCGAGGTTAATTAGGCCGGGAACAACGATTAGATCGCTGATTCCCTGCACTCCTGCTCGCAACACGTCATCGGCCGTCATGAAGGCCTCGAGTGCGGAAATTTTCTTGTTTGTCATCTCCAAAAGTCTCTGGTTTGGAACCACAATCAGAGTGTCCACCTCTTCACGAAGGGAGCTAATGCCCTCGTCCGCCTGAACAGCTCTGCGCTTGCCCTCAAAGTTGAACGGGCGGGTGACAACACCCACCGTTAGCGCACCTAAGCGCTTAGCAATCCTGGCTACTACCGGCGCTCCCCCGGTTCCGGTGCCGCCTCCCTCACCTGCTGTTACGAACACCATGTCGGCGCCCTTCAGGGCGGCCTCGATCTCGCTCTCGTGCTCCTCAGCTGCACGGCGGCCAACCTCTGGGTCCGCTCCGGCTCCGAGCCCGCGGGTAATGTCTCTTCCGATATCTAACTTGACGTCCGCATCACTCATTAGAAGAGCCTGCGCATCGGTATTAATGGCTACAAACTCCACGCCACGTAATCCAGATTGAACCATCCGGTTAAGGGCATTTACGCCTCCGCCTCCAACACCGACAACTTTGATTACGGCTTGGTAATTTGGGGTCTGTGACACGTTTGCCTCCTTGCGAAAAACTCTAAAGCTAAGGCTGAGGCTTAGCTTTTCAACGAGTATTCAATTTGCGCCTAGAAATTAGGCGTTAAAACGCCTAATTCACTACAAGAGCTTGGGCGTGTCGTAAACGAATATCGGATTAGGAGTTTGGGTATTGCACAACCGGAGAATTCGGTGAGCTGACGTCTACCGTTATCGCGTTATCCAAACCAGTTCCAAGTAGCGATGCCAAGACTTCTGCCTTTAGAAGACCCTGATCAGTAGAACCCCAAAGCACGTTCAAGCTAGAGCCTCTCAGCACCAGCTGCACTGTCATGGAATCGGTCACTCGGACCGAGAAGATTTGGCTGTAGGTGTCAATTGGAAGAGAAAGTAGCAGTTCTACTGCAGTTGAATATTTGAGGTTGTCGATGGGGTTGCCATTGAAAACTACAAACGGGTAATCGGTAATCTCATCGGTTTCGGCTATCTGAATTCCGGCAGCATCGTAGAGATAATTCTTGCCCTGGCGAACCAAAATCAAAATCGGTTGACGCTCTCGAATATTTACCCTCAACGTGTGAGGAGGTTCTGCCTGGGTAGTAAAGGTTTCGATCAGGCTGAGATTACTCAGCAGCGCTGCCACCTCATCATCATTGACCGTGGTCATCGGTCTTTGGTACAGCGATTCGAGCGCGGATTCGAGTTCATTTTCTGAAATCCGCTCATTCCCAATGAACTGTATTTTCTCTATCGCAAGCATCGGTGTAAAAAAGCTGGCCAACACGATTGCTGTCAATGAAATCGGGCCGAGGATCGCAATGATTCGTCCCCAAACTGCAAAAGGCCCTAGCCTGTGGCGCTTTGCCAATCCGGAGGATTTGGAACCGCGGAGTCGTTTTTTCTCTTGACCCAGCAGTTCGCGTTCTGGACGCTTCAACCTAAACCTCCAGAGCTTGGAGAAGTGCCGGAACCATTTTGTATATATCTCCACAACCCATGGTCACAATAAAATCACCCTCGCGAGCCAGTCCAGCCGCAACCGCTGGCACATCCTCCCAGTCCGAAACCAATAATAATTTCTTTTGGTCGGGGTCGAGATCTGTAATCAAGTTAGCGGTAACGCCGGGTTCTGGGTCTTCTCTGGCGGCATAGATGGAAGTAACGATAGAGACATCGCTTATTTTGAGTGCTTCGGCAAACTCCCGATAGAAAATTCTGGTTCGACTGTAGAGGTGAGGCTGGAAAACTGTGATTATTCGACCCTCTCCAACGCTGGCCTTGGCAGCTTTCAGGGCTGCTCGAACCTCCGTTGGGTGATGTGCGAAATCGTCATAAACACTTACACCACGATTTTGACCGTGCAACTGGAATCTGCGGTCGGTACCGCCGAATTCCGCTACCGCACTGACAGCCTCCTTGAAATCGAAACCCAAGCCGACCAGCACTGCCACTGCCCCAGCCGCATTTATGGCATTGTGTTCACCGGGTACCTTTAGCGTGGCTTCACTTTCCTGCCCCGAATAAGAAATCACAAAACTCACCCTTGGCCCGGTCGCGTTAATACCAGTGAGCCTGACATCAGCCGCTTCGGAAACTCCAAAGCCAATGACCTTCTTGCTGGTTAGTCTCTCTGCCACGGCCCTAGCGCCTTCGTCGTCGAAGGATATCGCAACAAAATCAGATGCTGCCTGGGCAAATTTCACGAATTCTCCATGGAATGCCTCGAGCGATCCGAAGTGATCCAGGTGGTCTGGGTCAACGTTAGTGACTAGTGCGACGGCGGTCTTGTAATGCAAAAAGCTACTATCGGACTCGTCCGCCTCGATTACAAAGTGCTCGCCCGACCCAAACGCACTGGAGGCCTGATACTCCTGAATTACTCCCCCGTTAACAAAGCTTGGGTCAGCGCCCAACTTACTAAGCGCAGTAACAACCATTCCGGTTGAGGTGGTCTTGCCATGGGCCCCTGCGACCGCGATTAGTTTTCCGGCAGATCCAAGGTGGGCAAGTAGCGCCGATCTGTGAAGAATTGGTAACCCGCGAGACTTTGCTTCGAGAAGCTCAGGGTTTGTTTCCCAGAGCGCAGAGGTCACGACTACCGTGTCGGCGTCACCCAAGTTATCAGAATCATGGCCGACCTTAATTTGAACTCCCAGGGCAATCAGCGCATCAACGTTAGGGCTGGTTCTGACATCGGAGCCGGTAACTTTATGCCCCATTTGGAATAGCAATCTTGCGATACCTGACATTCCGGAGCCACCGATTCCGATGAAGTGGACTGTGCCCAACTCCACTGGTATTGCTTGGCTAAAATCCGGCTTAATCACGGTTACCAGTATCCATTGCTTTTGAAACTAAATCCCCGAGACGCTCGGTTGCATCCAAAATGGCCTGCCCTTTGGCAGCAGCTGACATTTTGGCTAGCTCAGACTTTTTTGATAGCACTGGGATCAGCGTCTGAAGAATGTAGCCTGGCGTAAATTCTGCATCGCTAACCATCAACCCGCCACCATTTTCAACAAGTGATGCGGCGTTTAGTCGCTGCTCGCCATTTCCGACCGGATATGGCACATAAGCGGCAGGTAGGCCACAGGCCGCAAACTCTGAAACCGTTGAAGAACCCGCCCTCGAGACGGCGAAATCGCTTGCTGCGATCGCTGCATCCATTGCATTGCAATAGGCCATTCGAACATATCCAGGCTTTGAGTAATCTTTCAGCTCCGAGGCTTCCCCCACGATATGAAGAACCTGAACACCAGCGGCAATCAGGTGATCAACGCTTCCCATAATTGTTTCATTTATGGTCTTGGCTCCCTGTGAACCTCCGGTCACCAAAAGTGTTGGAAGCATAGGGTCAAGACCCATCTCAACCCGGGCTTGCTGCTTGTCATAGCCGGAAGCGGACAAAACTATTTCCCTGCGAATTGGCATCCCGGTGACAACGGCATTCCTAAGGTTGCTATTGGGGAAGGTAACCGCAACAAAGCTGGTCAGCCTGGCTCCCAATTTATTGGCAAATCCTGCCAGGGCGTTGGCTTCATGCACAACCAGCGGGGTTTTCGTGATCCAGGCCGCCAAATAGGCCGGCGCTGAGGCGTATCCCCCGAACCCGACAACGCAACTGACCTTTCGGGATCTGATTAGCCTTGCAACCTGTAACGATGCCCTCGCCAACCTAAAAGGGTAGGCAAACAGTGAAAGTGAAAGCTTTCTTGGTAACGGCAATCTTGCAATGGTGGCAAGTTCAAAACCGCGGTTAGGAACTAGCCGTGATTCCAATCCTTGTTTTGTCCCGAGTGCCAAGACCTCGTGTTTTTGCTGCCTTAGCTCTTCAGCCAGAGCGAGCAACGGATTCACATGTCCGCCGGTTCCACCACCGGCTAATAGAAAAGTGCTCAACTTCCTGACCTGCCCAGTTTTGAAACCCGATCTCGCTCAACAGCTAGAACAACCCCGATTGCTGCAAGCGTTGCAATTAGCGAAGAACCACCGGCCGAAATCAACGGCAGCGGCACCCCAAGAACCGGGAGCAGCCCAAGAACCACTGAAATGTTGATCATGGCTTGCATCACAATCCAAAGCATCACCCCAACAACCAGGTTTCGAGAGAACAAATTGGTTTGACTCTTCGCAATCGCAAACATGGCAAGCCCCATAACTAAAAACAGTGCAATCACAAACAGTGCACCAAAAAGACCCAATTCCTCTCCAATTACGGCAAATATGAAGTCATTCTCAACCTCTGGAATCCAGCTCCACTTCAATTTGGACCGGCCGAGCCCGGTACCCCAAATTCCGCCTGAAGCCAAAGCCCAAGTTCCGTGCTGATACTGCCAATTAACACCCATGGGGTCTGCAGCGGACGGGTTTAGCCAGGCCTCAAACCTCATGAGGCGGGAAGGCGATTGAATCACTAGTGCGACTGCTGCCAGCGCACCAAGAAGGCAGACTCCAAAAAAGTATGACCATGGCAGCCCTGCAATCAAAAACATCCCAATTAGCAAGACAGCCATAACAGCACCGGTACCCATGTCCTTGCCCAACATCACCACCAGAATCAACGCAAGGCCCGAGTAGCCTGCAATCCAGAGCCAAACTTGTCTGTTCCTATACGGATCGTCTGTGAGTTTTGAGAGCTGATGTGAAAAGGCAAGAATCAGACCCAGTTTTAGAAACTCCGATGGCTGAATACTTGTGAAACCAATATCCAGCCAATTCCGGTTGCCATTAATCTCGATGCCAAAAAATACCGTCAAAACCTGCAGTCCAAGGGTGATGTGAAGTGCCAGCAGGCTAGTTTTTCGTATTAGCTTGACCGGAAGAGTGGAGACGATTGCCAAAAGAGCAATGCCAATAATGGCAAAGCCTCCCTGTCTGAAGACGGTGCTCCAGGCACTGGCGGTTTCCTTGAAGCTATCAATCGAAGATGCACTTGCGACCATCGCCAGCCCAAGCATCACCGTAAATAAAGTGGTACCGAGTAAAAAGTAAAACGGCTTTGACTGCGCTCGGAATGTTGGCCTAATTGATTGCTTTATCGTGCTCACTGTTGCTCCAGCTTCCGAACAGCTGCGATGAACTGGTCTCCACGATCGGCGTAATCGACAAATTGATCCATTGACGCCGCCATCGGGGCCAGCAATACAGTGTCACCACTTTTTGCAAGCCTGAAGGAGTGCTCAATGGCATCACGCATTGGCTCTTCTTTGCCACAAATTACTACCGGAACGTCGGGTAGGTGCTTTTCAAATAATCCTTCAAGTTCGCCGGTCTCAGAGCCAAGCAAGACCGCAGCCCTAATCTTTTGACTGTTTGCCAGAATCATGGGCTCGGGATCTACCCCCTTGAGTAGGCCTCCCAGCACCCAGACCACGGAATCCAAGCTCTCCAATGAACCCTTTGCTGCGTGAGCATTAGTTGCCTTCGAGTCGTTTATGAAACGAACGCCATTGACCTCGGCCAAAAACTGGTTCCTGTGAGGCGAAAGCTTAAATTCTCGAAAAGACTCCTTTATCTTTCTCGGCTCCACGCCCAGAGCTCTGGTGATCGCGGCTGCCGCAGCACAGTTGGCAAGGAGTTGACTCGATATAGCTGAAATCTGCTCAATGTCTTGAATTTCACAAAGCTCAATTGCTTGATTTCCGCGGTCGTCAAGGAATGCCCTGTCGACCAATAGGTCCTCGATGTAACCGACAGACGAAACCTGCGGGGCCGCCAAGCCGAAGCTGATCGCCCGACAGCCATCCTGAACCTCTGCAGCCCTGGCAGCATTCAGGGTCCGCTGGTCTTGCTCATTGAAAATAATTGCCGTTTCGGTCCCCAGGAATACTTTCGCCTTCGCCTTTGCATACTCATCAAAACTGCCGTGCCAGTCCAGATGGTCCTGAGCAATATTCAAATACGCACTAACTACTGGGGCGATAACACCCAAGTAGTGGAGCTGGAAACTTGAGATTTCGACAACCAGGAAGTCGTAGTCAACCGGATCCCGGATTATATCCAGTATCGGAGTGCCAATATTGCCGCAGGCTACCGCTCTGAAGCCTGCAGTCACCAAGATTGTCGCTGTTAGTTCACTCACGGTTGTTTTACCGTTGGTTCCAGTTACTGTGACCCACTTGGCCTCTTTTTGATTCTTATCTTTTAGACGAAAAGCCAAATCGATGTCCCCCATTAGAGGCGTCCCGAGCTTTTCAAGCTCTTTGACCAGTGGGTGATTAGGGCTGAAGCCGGGTGAAACAACAACGAAGTCGGGCTTAAAGCCAATTTCATTGAGCACGGAAATTTCAGTCGAAGGCAGGAATTTAGACCCAATTAGCTCTGTCAGGTCGATTAGCTCCTGATTGGCATGGTCCCCCACCACAGCTGTTTTTACTCCGAGTTCAACCAGAGTGTCAACCACCGAGAAACCTGACTTGCCAAGGCCTAAGACCAGAGCGTTCAAGCCTCTCCAGTCGCCGTGCCAAGAGTCAGGAATCTTCATATTCCGTAAATCCACTCCACGTAGAAAAGTCCAACTCCGGAAATCGCACAAAGCGCACCTATGATCCAGAATCGAACCACAATCGTGATTTCCGCCCAGCCCTTCAGCTCAAAGTGATGGTGGAGCGGCGACATCAGAAACACGCGCTTACCCACTCCGGTCAACTTCCTTGTTAGCTTGAAATAAAGCCGCTGAATTACCACGGACCCGGTCACGATCACAAAAATTCCGCCGATTAGAACAAGTAACAGCTCGGTTCTGGAAACAATTGCAAGAGCGGCCAGTCCGCCACCAAGTCCGAGCGAACCGGTGTCTCCCATAAATATTTGTGCCGGAGAGGTATTCCACCAAAGGAATCCAAGGGCAGCACCGACAATTGCTGTCGCGATTACCGCAGTGTCCAGTGGGTCTCTAACCTCGTAGCAAGAGCTCAGGTTCTCCGTAACAGTCGCACAGCTTTGGTTGAACTGCCAAAAACCGATGACCACATACGCACCGATTGAAATAACTAGCGAACCGGAGGCCAGTCCATCAAGGCCGTCCGCAATGTTAACTCCGTTTGACGCTGAGGCCACAAGTAAATAGACCCAGGCCACGAACAAACCCATCCCAATGAAGCTGCCCCAATAAAACAGATCCAGTGGTAAATCCCGAAATAGCGAGATGGAGGTTGATGCTGGAGTGAGCCCTCTCTCGTCTGGCAGCTGCAGCGCTAGCACGGCAAAAACTATCGCAACAACGCCTTGGCCAGCGATTTTTGCCCAGCCACCAAGACCCAAACTGCGTTGGTTACGAACCTTCAGCAAATCGTCTATGAACCCAACTAGCCCAAGTCCAAGCATCATGAAAATAACTAGCAGTGCGGAAGCTGAGGGAGTTTCCCCGTTTATAAACTTTGCCGAGAAATAGCCGATCACAGCCGCGGCGAGAATGACAATTCCACCCATCGTCGGGGTTCCTCGTTTTGTGTGATGAGACTTAGGCCCGTCATCTCGGATGAACTGACCCCAATTCAAAGACCGAAACAGAGCAATAAAGGCCGGAGTTGCAAACAGTGAGATAAATAGCGAGATTCCGCCTGCTGCTAGCAAGGCTCTCATGCAACACCTGCCAATTTATCTCCCAAGAACCGGAGGCCCGAAGCGTTGCTGGCTTTCACCAGCACAACGTCGCCCTCCCTCAGCTTTCCACTGATTTGCTCAAAAGCCTGGTCAGCAGAGCCGAAGAATAGAGATTCTCCATCCCAGCTGCCCTCGGCAGTGGCAGACATGTGCAGCAATTTGGCCTCTTCGCCAACCACATAAAGCTTGTCGATGTTGTATCGCACCACCAGGAGTCCAAGGCTCTGGTGCTCCTGGTTTGAAATCTCCCCCAGCTCGGCCATGTACCCCAGCACGGCAACGGTTCTATGGCCAGACCTGCCGATGGTCGCCAAAGTCTGAAGTGCTGCCCTCATCGAGTCAGGCGATGCGTTATAGGCATCGTTGATGATGCTGTAGCCGGCTGGGTTTTCCAGCAACTGCATTCTCCAGCGCTCTGCGGAGTCCATTTTTTCTAGAGCTGGGAAACAAATTGAACTCTCAATCCCCAAAGCAGCACAGATTTCGATGGCGGCAGCAGCATTCAGGGCTTGATGCTCTCCAAGAATCTTGAGCTTTAACCTCTGGCCATTTCCTGACGCAGTGTCGAGTGAAACAACAGTTCCTGCAAGGCTGATCTCCGTGCTTCTAATTCTGGTATCGGCCTCGGCACCAAAGCCAAATCCAGAAATACTCACTCCAGCTTTGGGTTTATAGTGCCGCACTACTGGATCGTCGTAATTCAATACAACGTGTTTACTTGTGTACTGAACTAGCTCTGCTTTGATCAGGGCAGTTTCTTCAATGCCACCGAATACACCTGCATGAGCGAGGCCAACTTTAAGAACCGTTGAAACATCCGGCTTAGTCCATTCCGCCAGCGCAGCTATCGAACCCCTGCCGGCCGCTCCATACTCTAGAACCAGAAACTCAGTGTTGTTATCAGCCCTTAGAACCGTGGTGGGTAATCCGACGAGATTGTTATAGGAGCCCTGAGGCGCAACAGTTGGCCCAACCCGGCTGAGGATGTCTCTTAGCATGTTCTTGGTTGAGGTTTTACCGTTACTTCCAGTAATTCCGACCACCTGTATTTTGCCAAGCGCACGAATGGCCTCGAGAACGTGTTTTGCAAGCAGCGAAAGAGCGACCACGGTGTCCCGAACCACTATCTGCGGCAGATCAAGATCAGTCGCTGCGGTTGAAACTATTCCGAGGACCGCACCATTCGCGGCGGCAGCAGCTAAGTATGAGTGCCCATCCTCTTCCTTGCCGATTTTTGCAAAGAAGATGCCCCCTGGAACCACCTGCCTAGAATCAGTGGTTGAAAGACCAGAAATCGATTCTGCCGGCGAACCTGAAACCAGTTCACCATCAATCGCGTCTGCGATTTCAGCAAGAGTCATGTCAATCAATTTTTCAGTGCTACTTTCGTTACTTCAAAGGCGTCAAAGGGAAGCTTTACTCCCTTTACCTCGCGATACTTTAGGTGACCCGGGCCACACCAAAGAATTGCCTCACCGCTCTTTGTCAGATCTACTGCTTTCCTGATGGCCAGGGTCGGGTCCGCTACCTCAAATACGCTTTCAGCGGGCAAGTGCCCAAGCACTCCTGCGATTACCGCTGCGCGAATAATTGCAGGATCCTCAGATCTCGGGTGCTGATCGGTGACCACAACCCTGGTGGCAAGCTTGCCGCCAGCAATACCCATCTCATTGCGCTTACCAGGGTCTCTGTCTCCGGAAGCGCTCAGAATCAGCGTGAAGTTGGGATATAACCTGCCTATTTCGGCACAGGCGGCAGCCACAGCTGCTGGCGTGTGTGCGTAGTCGATGAAAACTGATGGATTGGAACCATCGACCTTTTGAAGCCGTCCTGGAACCGAAAGGTCCGCCTCTTCAGCAGCTTTCGTAATCTGCTGCTGGTCATATCCTGCTTCCAAGAGCATCACGATTGCCAAACCTAGATTCTTCGCCATTAGAGGTCCTACCGAAGCCTTCAGACTGAAATTGGCTTTACCCGCGATAGCTATAAGTCCATCGCTTTCAGTGACTTGGTATTGCAGTCCTGTCCCTATTCCAACTGTCGGAACCTTGATAGCTTCCAGCATTTGTTCGCCAAAAGAATCCTCGCAATTGATTACAGCCTGCTTGGACAAACCGCTTTTAAATAATTTAGATTTGGCCTCTAGATAGCTCGACATGGAATCAAAGTCATCCAAATGGTCACGGCTGAGGTTTGTGAAGCCGGCCACATCAAAGACAACACCGTCAATTCGATTTCGAGCTAGTGCCTGTGCTGAAACCTCGACTACCGCCGCTTTCGCCCCCTGTTTTGCCATTTCGCTTAGCAACCAGTGGAGTCTTGGAGCCTCGGGAGTGGTCAAATCACCTTCAACAACCTCGCCAGCGACCAGAGAAAGTGCGGAGGAAGATAACCCAGCCGGTACTCCCATTTTTTCAAGAAGTCGATAGAGATAAAACGCACTCGAAGTTTTGCCGTTGGTTCCAGTTACTCCAAACACTTTCAGACCCAGGTTCGCGGTTCCAAAAATCTTTGCTGAAATGTCTCCGGCGATCAATCTAGGATTTGGGTGCATGATTTGCGGTATTGAAGTTTCTGCGCTTCGGTCGCTCAGGACTGCAACCGCTCCCTTTGAAATGGCGTCCGCCAAATGCTCTAATCCGTGACTATTTGCCCCCTGGACTGCAATGAACAGGCTTCCTGGGCTGACATGGTGACTTGAGATAGCGACCGAGGTAATCATCTGATCGCTTGAGCCAATCAGCTCAAGATTAAATTGCTCTGCAAGTTCATCAATCGTTGACATCGACTTTGCCGTACTTGTCAGAGGGGAAGTTTCTAGAATTAGTTGTTGAGGGCGGGATTCGATAGTGCTTTAGGGCCTGCTGCATTATTGCCTTAAATGGTGGTGTTGCATTTGCGGAGTTTGAAACACCCTCAGGTCGGTAGATCGTCACACCCACAACAAACTTAGGGTTTTCAGCCGGAGCCACGCCGTAAAACGAGATGGCGTATTCGCTTCCGTAACCCGAGCCGTCTTTCAGCTGAGCCGTTCCAGTCTTTCCGGCAACTCGATACCCGGGAATACTCGCGGTTTTACCAACGCCACCGAATTCCACTACCTTCTCCATAAGCTCCAGGTTTAGATTCGCACTAGCTTCCGATATCACCCTCGTTGAGCCCTGTTCCGGAGTGTAGGCAACAGAGCCATCCTCATTGATGCAATTCTCCACCAGCCTTGGGTCTAGCCGCACCCCGCCGTTCGCAATTGCCTGATACGCATATCCCATTTGCATGCTCGTCACCGAGACGCCCTGGCCGAATGTCGTTACCAGGTTGGTCATTTCGTCCCACTGCGAGGCCGGGTGCAAAATTCCAGAGCTCTCGCCCTCAAATCGCAAGGTGCTAACCGATCCAAGGCCGAATTTTTTTAGATAGTCATATCGAGTGTTTCTTGGGATGACACTGGCAAAGTTAGTCATACCGGTATTCGATGAATACCTCAGGACACCGGCTAGCGTGAGCGTGTAGTCATCGTGATCGAAACTGTCTTTGATGTACTCATCATCGAAATCTAGATAAATTCGGTCGGGAGCGTCCACCGTCTGGTATTCGTTAGCGGTTCCTGTGTCCAAAACAATAGCTGCCGTTAGAGCTTTCATGATACTTCCAGGCTCAAAGGCAGCCTGAAAAATTCTGGCGCCGCGATCTTCAGAATCTGCAGCGGCAGGGTCATTTGGGTCAACGCTTGGCGCCTCGGCCGCCGCAAGGATCTTGCCGGTCTCCACCTCAATCACTATCGCAGATGCCCACTCTGCCGAAAGCTCGTTGACAGCATCGGCAAGAACTTGCTGAGCGAAGAACTGCAGGTTGGAATCAATAGTTAGGTTCAGCTCCCCGCCATTTTGCGTGGGTTGGGTGGTTTGGTTTGAAGTCGGTATCGGCAGCCCCTCTGCACTGCGCTCAAAGGTCTGTTGCCCGTCAACACCGGCGAGGCAGGTGTTGTATTGCCGTTCCAGCCCGGCAAGAGGAGTGCCATCACTTCCGACGAAACCAATCACATTTCCGGCGACAGCTCCCATCGGGTAGAGCCTGTCCTCGAATTGATCGGTGAAAATCCATGGAACACCCATGTCTTTAATTGCATTAAAGGTTTCTGCCTTTACTTTTTTAGCAAGACTGGAGTACTCCGAGTCGCCATCGAGCTTCAAGATTAACTCTGCGAAGTCCACACCCAGCAATTGAGACAACTCCAATGCGATGTCCTCTACGGACCTCTCAGTTCTAACACCATCGATAGTTTGAAAAACAGGACCGACATTCTTTGGAGCTGCATTGATGTCATAGCGAAACACCGTCCTTGCCAACACTTGACCGGCTGAGTCGAGAATATCTCCGCGTAATGCCTGCAGCGTTTCGGTCTGAGACCGACTCTTCAGAGATTTTTCTTGGATTTCATCAGCTTTGACAACCTGAAAATCCACCAATCGAACACTCAGACCTGCAACCATGAGAAACAACACCACAGCAAAAGCGCCAAGGCGGCGATTCAGCTTTGAGTGTGTTCCCATCTTTATTACCTATCTGGTTGGCGATGCTGGTATCAAGCCCGAACGCAAAACTAGGCCTGAATCGGACTTATCCCTGTTATCAACACTCACTTCCAGCTCTCCAGAGGCAACAGTGGCGATTGAGAAATCCGAGACTTTTCCAAGCGATGAATTGGCGATCATGTTCGCCGCGGCAACCTGGCCGCCCTCTGTCATTGCCGGTGTCGGTTCACCAAAAATCTTGTCTTTCTCGATGTCGATCAGGACCGAGGCCGGATTGGCAACCATGCCGAGCTGGTTGGCAGCATCGGCCAAGTTTTGAGGTGAGGAAAGCGATGAAACTTCCTCCTGGATGATCTGCACTTCGGTTGAGAGCTCTCGCTTTTCAATTTTTAGAGCCCTTAGTTCGTAAGCATCGTGAGTAAGAACCATGTTCAGCGCAAGCTGACCCACCAAAACCAGCGCAATGCCGAGCACAAACACTAAACCCGCAGTCAGACTCGGCTTGAGTCGTCTTGCATCTTTTTCGCTGACCATGAATACGCTCATCAGAAAATCTCCAACTTTTCTGCTGCCCGCAACCTTGCAGAGGCAGCCCTAGGGTTCTGCGCAAGCTCTAATTCGGTCGCTCGTTCAACGCCTCGTGTCAAAACCTTCAGCTTTGGTGAGGTGCCCGGGAGCTGCATTGGCATCTCAATTGGCGTCGAGGAGACTGCAGCGGCTTGGAAAGCCCTCTTTACTAGCCCGTCCTCTAGCGAGTGATACGACATCACGACCAAGCGCGCGCCAACATCAAGAGCATCGATAGCCTGAGGTAAAGCCCTTTCCAAACTGCCAAGTTCGTCATTCACTGCAATTCGAAGAGCCTGGTAGATCCTTTTAGCTGGGTGCCCTGTTGTTTTGCCCGGCGGCGCAGGGATCACGCTGGAAATCAATTTATTTAACTCAGCGCTGGTGACCAGCGGGGCAAGTTGCCTTGCAGCCACAATTTTCTTGGCCGCGAGTGATGCGTGTCGTTCTTCACCAAAATCTTTAAAGATTCTTGCCAACTCTTTCTCACTTAGTTGTGCCAAGAGATCAGCGGCTGTTTTCCCAGCTTTCTGATTCATTCGCATATCAAGTGGGGCATCTTTGGCATAGGCAAACCCTCGGTCAGCTGCGTCAAGTTGCATTGAGCTAACCCCTAGGTCCATCAAAATGCCTTGCACCTTCGAGATTCCCCTAGCCTCAAGCACTTCAGAGATTTGATCGTAGGTGGCTTCTGCCGGAACAAACCTGCCATCGAAGCGGCTGAGCCTTGCCGAGGCCAACCCAAGTGCAACCGGGTCCCGGTCGATACCGATCACCGTTAGATCTGGATGCTCTTCCAGCAGCGCCTCAGTGTGTCCACCAAGCCCAAGGGTGCAATCAACAACCACTGAACCATGACCGGTGATTGAAGGCTCCAGCAGTTGGAGGCAGCGCTGCAGCATAACTGGCTTGTGGAGCTCAGAAGTTGAATGACTCATAGTGAGATTGGCAACTAATTTCTGCACCTGGATCCTTGTCCGTCTACGAGCTTGGTTTTCGTAGGTCCGACTCAGGGGAAGCGAGCCGGTACGGCCAAGGACCGAGATGCAGAAGTTAGAACAGCCCGGGAATCACCTCCTCCGCCTGTGTCGCAAAACTTTCTTCATTCATTTCCAGGTAGGACTGCCACGCCTTGGCATCCCAAATTTCCGCGCGTGAGCCAACGCCGATGATTACTAGCTCTCTGGTCAAGTCGGCATATTCGCGCAGCAGCTGCGGCAGTAATACGCGCCCTTGCTTATCCGGAGTTTCATCGCTGGCACCGGAGAGGAAAATGCGGAGGTAGCGCCTGGCCTCGGCAGATGTCACTGGTGCTTGACGGATTTTTTCGTGGGCTAACTGAAATTCTGCAGCAGAGAAAACGTATAGGCAACGTTCCTGGCCTCGAGTGATTACAACACCCTGCTCAAGCTCCGCTCGGAACTTGGCAGGAAGTATCAGCCGGCCCTTTTCGTCGAGCTTTGGGGTATGCGTGCCTAGTAGCATGAGCACCCCTTTCGCTGCTATGAATTCTCCACTTTACTCCACTTTGCTCCACTTCGTTTGTTTTTGCAAGCCTATTTTGAAAATATTTTGCAAATTCGTTTAAATGAAAAAACCCCCGCAATTGCGGGGGTTGACTAAATATTCCTAGTCGTTGTCGAATCGCTGGTTCCAACGATCCTCAAAAAAAGTTTGCCCACCTTTTGGTTTCGCACTCTTGGCAATACCTGGAAGCTGAAAGTTGCTGGTAGCGATAACTAGCCCAATAACCATCACCAGGAAGGCCGCCACTCCAAAAAATGCCACCTGAAGGACCACTGCGAAGACCAAAAGGCCAAGACCAGCAATCATCGTGAGCACACCAACAACCAGTTTCCTAGCGTTTTTGTTGGCGGATCCGACTTCGCGAACTCGATTGGCAAAACCTGCATCTTGCTCAATTAGGTTGCGCTCCATCTCCTCGAGAAGCTTTTGCTCTTGCTCTGATAGTGCCATTTGTGTCTCCGTTCCTTCTCTAAGTGTAAACAACTATCGGACGCTAAGCTATCCCTCGTGGGACAAGATTTTTTACTGGACCTGGTCCAAACCAAACTCGATGCGTTTTGTGATCAAAAACGCGATGAGCTTTCCAGCATCGCAGATGATCTAATCCCTCTAATAGATTTCACTCAATCCCTGCTCTCAGGCGGCAAGAGATTCAGAGCTCTTTTTTGCTACTGGTCCTATGTTTCGAACCTTGACGATTCTGACAAGAATCAGGAAATAACCGTTGATTCTCCTATTGTCGGAGTGGCCGCGGCCCTTGAAATGTTTCACGCGGCAGCCCTTGTTCATGATGACCTGCTCGATCAAAGCGACACTCGAAGGGGTTCCCCATCAATCCACAAAAGGTTTGAGGATCTGCACATCCGTCACGGCTACGTCGGCTCCCCCGAAAGATTTGGCGTTGCCGGATCAGTTTTGGTTGGAGACCTAATGCTTGCTTGGAGCTCTGAGATTTTTGGTGAAGCGCTCTTGAATGCCCCAAATGAAATCGCAGAGTCCAATTGCAGAACCGAGTTTGGCAAGATGAGATTCGAAGTAATGGCTGGGCAGTACTTGGACGTGCTGGAAGAAAACGCGGCACCAACCAGAACAGATGGTGCTGCGGTTGCTCGTGCAAATCGAATAATGCTCTACAAGACTGCCAAGTACAGCCTCGAGGCACCGCTACTAATTGGCGCAGCCCTTGCTGGCGCCAAGGACAAATCACTGAGCTCACTAAGCGAGTTTGGAATCCCACTCGGTATGGCATTTCAGCTTCGTGACGATATTCTTGGAGTTTTTGGAGACCCCGAAATTACCGGAAAACCCGCTGGAGACGATCTGCGCGAAGGCAAGCGCACCGTTCTGATTGCACTGACTCTTGAAACCCTGCCAAATTCGGTGGCTAGGATTTTTGAGGAGTTGTTGACATCTGGAGAAATTGACAGCGACCAGCTCGAATTTATGAGGGCCACAATTACTGATTCGAAGGCGCTGGAAAAAACAGAACGCCTAATCTCGGAGCATTCGCTTCGCTCAGTGGAAGCGCTGGCGTCCTTGGAGATTTCCGACCAGGGCAGAAAAGCGCTTGCAATCCTGGCCGATCAAGTAATTAACAGGGCTAAGTAAAAACTACCCGAGCCCCTGAGCTGCACGTCTAACAGGAGCCTTATGCCCCGACAGTAGTGATGTGATTGGCTCTGTTCCCAGTTCCTGATTAACCTCGTATAGCCACGCAATAGCCTCTTCGTCTCCAAGCCCAAGGTCGGCTAGCAGCACTAGCGTTCCGTGAATGCTGCTCAGCGGCTCTCCGTCAACGATGATTTCTGCAGGAATCATCGGCTGCTTATCAATCCTGTGTGTGAACAGGTACTTCTCGTCAATCAATCTGCGTACTTTACCGGGAGATAGCTCCAGCATTTCTGAAGCTTCGTTTATAGAAAGCCAACGAGAGACTTTGTCCTCTAGCAAGTTATTTCCTGCCTGTTTCTACGAGTTGCTCCGCAACCAAGAACGCAAGTTCAAGAGATTGCATGTGGTTCAACCTTGGGTCACACACCGACTCGTAGCGCTCGGCAAGAGTTGCCTCATCAATCATGTCGGAGCCGCCTAGGCACTCGGCAACATCATCACCGGTTAGCTCAACATGGAGACCACCGGGGTGGGTGCCGAGGGACCGGTGAACTTCGAAGAAGCCCATGACTTCGTCCATAACATCATCAAATCGTCTTGACTTATAACCGTTGGCGGTAGTCATACCGTTACCGTGCATCGGGTCTGTAATCCAGAGAGGTGTTGCACCTGACTCCTGCGCTGCCTCGATGAGCCTTGGGAGTTCGTCTCGGATCTTGCCGGCACCCATACGAGAGATGAAAGTTAGTCGTCCGGGCTCTCGGTTCGGGTCAAGCTTGTCGATCAGATTCAATACGTCTTGCTTAGAAGTTGTCGGTCCAAGTTTGACGCCTAGTGGATTTCTCACCTTCGAGAAGTAGTCAACGTGAGCACCATCCAACTGCCTGGTTCGCTCACCGATCCAAATGAAGTGGCCGCTGGTTGCATAGGGGTCACCTGATCTTGAATCGACGCGAGTTAGCGGACGTTCGTAGTCAAATAGCAGGCCCTCGTGAGAAACAAAAAATTCAGTTGACTTCATCTCGTTAGCGTCGATGCCGCAGGCATCCATGAAGCGCATCGCGCGGTCAATGTCCTGGGCCAGGCTCTCGTAACGCTTATTCGCAGGATTATCTGTAAAGCCCTTATTCCAAAGATGCACTTCTCTCAGGTCAGCAAATCCGCCGGTGGTAAAAGCCCGAATCAAATTCAGTGTGCTAGCCGATGTGTTGTATGCCTGCATCAATCGGTTGGGATCGTTCACCCGAGATTCCGGAGTGAAATCATATCCGTTGACTGCATCTCCACGGTAAGCAGGAAGGGTTATTTCTCCCCTGGTTTCGGTGTCCGAGGATCTTGGCTTGGCAAACTGGCCTGCCATTCTGCCCATCTTCACAACTGGCAAAGAAGATCCATACATCAGCACCACGGCCATTTGCAAGACCGTCTTGATTCGACTTCTGATTCGGTCAGCAGTGGCATCGGAAAAGGTCTCTGCACAATCGCCGCCCTGCAACACAAATGCTTCGCCTCGACTAGCAGACGCAATGCGATCACGAAGTGAATCGACTTCGCCGGCGAACACCAACGGGGGCTGAGTTGCCAGCTTTTTCTTTACTTCTTCTAAGGAAATCTCGCTTGCCCAGTTGGGTTGCTGCTTCGCCTCGAGGCTAAGGTAATTGTCTAATCCGAACTGGTCCACTTTTTCCTATTCTTGTCTTGCAAGTCTGTTTCTCACCGACGAAGCGTATACATCTTCGTAGCTTTGATTTGATAAACGGTGAATGCTGTAAATGATTTGATCGGTTACAGACCTGAGCACCGCACGGTCGCCTTCCATTCCAGCGAACCTTGAAAAGTCTAACGGTTCGCCTATTACTACGCCCACACGATGAATCTTCGGGTACTTGGATCCCAGCGGTTGAACCTTTTCAGTGTCGATCATCGCAATCGGAACCACCGGCACTCCTGCCTCAAGAGCCATCCGAGCAATGCCAGTTCTGCCCCTGTAAAGCTTTGCGGTTGGAGACCTTGTGCCCTCTGGATAAATACCCAGCAGCAGACCTCGCTCCAAAACACCCAGGCCAGTGTTTAGAGAGTCCTCTGAGGCTTTGCCACCGGACCGATCGATCGGAAGCTGGCCGGTTGATTTAAAGAACCAGCGAATTAGTGCGCCTTTGACGCCCTTACCCGTGAAGTAGTCGCTCTTGGCCAAAAATGTCACTGGTCGGCGAACCATAAGAGGCATAAAAATTGAATCAACAAAAGAAAGGTGGTTAGAAGCCAGTATTGCCCCGCCCTGTCTAGGGATATTTTCGGTACCACGAACCCAGGGCCGGAACAAAATCATGAGAATTGGGCCCAGCACAAAGTTCTTTATTAAGAAATATGCCATCAGGTATCCAATCTTTGTCTAAAAGCTTACCGAAGGGATTCCCTGGCCAAATCAGCGGCACCTATTACGCCGGCTTGATTCGAAAAGGCTGCAGCAAATATTTGCGCTTCTGGTCGGAAACCTCTTGCCGGCAGTTCGCTTAGGAAGCTGCGTCGTATTGGATCCAACAGCAAGTCCCCAGCCTCAGAAAGCCCTCCGCCGATGACATAAACCTCGGGGTCAAAGGTTGCAGTGATTGTCCCCATGGCTTCACCTAGGTAATGGCCGACCGTGGCCAAAAGACCTAATGTTCCGGGGTCTTTATTTTCCAGAGCTTTCTGGACATCTCTTCCAGATAGCTCTGCACCCTCACGAGGGAGGCTCGCCAAGAATCCGCCCAATTGGTTACCGCTTGAGGCGAGCTCTCTTGCTGCCAGCAGCAGCGCGGTGCCAGATGCATACTGTTCGACGCAGCCGCGTCTGCCGCAACCGCACTGGAGCCCCTCGCGAACCACTCGGATGTGACCAAGCTCGCCCGCGATGCCAAAGCCGCCTCGGCGTATGGCACCGTCTAGGACAACAGCACCGCCTACTCCCGTGCCAAGGGTCAGCATCACCATGTTCTTGCTCCCGCGCCCAGCTCCAAAACGGTATTCCGCCCAGCCGGCAGCATTGGCATCGTTCTCGATGACAATCGGGTGCGAGATTGCGTGCTCCAGTCGCTCACGCAGTGGCTCATTACGCCAGCTGAGATTTGGTGAATACAAAACAGTGGATTGGCCTGCATCAATAAATCCGGCTGCAGCAATTCCAATACCGCTCACCTTAGAATCTGCTTTATCCATGAGCGCCAGAGCCAACCCGGCTACTTCTGCAATCATCAGATCGGCATTTTTGGCAGGCGAGGGCACTCTTATTTGCTCCAGGACATTGCCGTCCTGGTCGACCAGAGCCCCCAAAATCTTGGTGCCACCAATATCTATTCCGATGCTAAGCACTTTTTTCCATTCCTCTAGGCTCAAAGTCTAAATTTTAGAGCTAAAAAGGTGCAAAGAAGAAACTACTTTTTTGAACAGAGAGCAATTGACGACTCTAATAGGCAATACAGTGTTTATAACTCGACACAGGGAGACACAATGACGTTCTACGATGTGCCCATCAAATTCAACTCTGACCCCAAGCTCAACACAAGTGACCTTTTGCTTGAGCGAGTCGCAATCAGCCCCGACCATGCAATTTTTAGTCGACAGAACCCCGACGAGACGTGGCGCAACGTCAAAGCGGTGGATTTCCTAAACGAGGTCAAGTCATTAGCCAAGGGCCTCATAAGTGCTGGCATCAAACCGGGCGATGCCATCTGCATTATGTCAAGAACTCGTTACGAGTGGACGATGATCGACTTCGCGATCTGGTTCGCCGGTGCAGTCAGTGTCCCAATCTATGAAACCTCGTCGGCAAGTCAGATGGAATGGATCCTCTCAGATTCTGATGCTGTCGCTCTGTTTATCGAGGACCAGGAGCATCTAGATAGATTCAATTCAATCAAAGCTAACCTCAAGAATGTCAGGCAGGCTTGGACAATTGATTCCAAAGACTTCTCAGACCTCCACGTTGCCGGAGAAAAAATTGGTGACGACCAGCTGGAAACCGCGCGCACCAATGCCGAGCTAAGTGACCTTGCAACAATCGTCTACACCTCAGGTACAACCGGTAACCCAAAGGGTTGTGCGCTGACCCACAAGAGCTTTGTTGACCACGCCAAGAATGCTGCCGCGGAGATCCCTGAACTTGCCAACGACAGGCAGTCTTCCCTGTTGTTCCTGCCACTGGCCCACATCTTCGCAAGGTATGTCTCAGTGCTTTGCATCCATTCGGGAATCCGAGTAGGTCACCTTGGAGACTCAAAGCAGGTAGCGAAGTACCTCCCTGTCTACCAGCCAACATTCCTGCTTGCAGTCCCGAGGGTTTTCGAAAAGGTTTACAACGGTGCTGAGCTAAGGGCTGAGACCGGCGGTAAAGGAAAAATCTTCCGTGCAGCTGCTGAAGTTGCCATTGACTACTCCAAAGCATTGGACTCAAAGTCTGGACCATCCTTCGCGCTCAAAGCAAAGCACAAAATTTTCGATCGCCTAGTCTTTGGAAAGCTTCGCGCGGCAATGGGAGGCAAAGTCAAATACGCAATCAGCGGCGGAGCGCCGCTTGGGGCGAGACTCGGCCACTTCTACCGTGGAATTGGGCTTGTAGTGCTCGAAGGTTATGGCCTCACCGAGACGGCTGCCGCAGCTGTTATCGGGCGGGTCTCCTGGCAGAAAATCGGCAAGGTAGGTCGGGCACTGCCCGGCACTGGAATCAAAATTGCCGAAGACGGTGAAATCTGGCTTCGGGGTATTAACTGCATGCGCGGGTATTGGCGCAATGAAGCAGCCACCCGTGAAGCATTCGACGAGGACTGGTTTAGAACCGGCGACCTGGGCGAACTTGATGAGGACGGCTTCTTGACTATTACCGGTCGTAAAAAGGAAATCCTTGTGACCGCAGCTGGTAAAAATGTTGCACCGGCACCAATTGAAGACCCACTCAGGGCTCACCCGCTAATTGGGCAGGTGGTGGTGGTTGGTGACGCTAAACCGTTTATTGGAGCCCTTATTTCACTGGATCCAGAGATGGTTCCGGTTTGGGCAAAGAATAACGGTATCGAAGAGCAGTTGACTCTTGCGGAAGCCACTAAGCACCCGGTAATCATTGCTGAAATGCAGCAAGCGGTTGACGAAGTGAACAAGCTTTTCTCGCAGGCCGAGCAGATAAGGGCTTTCGAAATCGTAGATATTGAACTGACTGAAGCCTCAGGTCACCTAACGCCATCGCTGAAAATTAAGCGCTCGAAGGTGATGGAGGACTTCGACCTTCAGGTCGGAAGAATCTACGTTAACGCATAAACCAGGGCTGCTCTCGAAGGGATTTGAAGGCTAGCTTTCGCTCTTCGGGTAGGAGGCGATCTAGGTAAAGCAGTCCCTCTAGGTGGTCTATCTCGTGCTGCAAAACTTGCGCCATGAGGCCCTCACCGGTGATTTCAATCTCGGAGCCATCAAGCTGGAACCCTGTTGCCGTTGCTCTTTCATAACGCGGCACCTGCTGCCAGAGGCCGGGAACCGATAAACAGCCTTCTTCCATGAGCTGTTCTTCGCCCTCTAGTTTGGTGATTTTTGGGTTAATCAAATATCCAGCCTTGCCGTCCACGTTATAGGCAAAAGCGCTGAGGCCAACTCCGATTTGGGTAGCCGCTACACCGGCTCTACCGGATAGAGCAGTGGTATCGAGCAGGTCTTGAATTAGCCCTGAAACTTGCGAGAAGTTATCAATTGGAGTGGTTTCAGACTTGAGAATCGGATCCCCAAAAAGTCTGATTTCTCTGACACTCAAATAACCAGTCCGTCGGCGACCAACGCCGCTAGATCTCTTGCGGCTTGACGCGTCGCAGGGTGAAGTTGCTCAAAATTAACTACGGCACCGGCAGCCAACTGTGGGTCGTAGGGAACCCTCACAACTGCACGCACTCGAGACTTGAAGTGGGCCTCAATCTCGTCTAGCTTCACCAGTTCGGTACCAAAAGTGGCAGTGTTTAAAGCCACCACGCTCCTCTTGACAAGATCTGTATAGCCGTTCGCCTCGAGCCATGTCAAAGTCTCCGAAGCAAGCTTGGCTTCATCAATTGAACCGCCGGATACAATTACTACCCCATCTGCTCGCTGCAAAATTGCACGCATCACGCTATGAACAATTCCAGTTCCACAGTCTGTCAAGCAGATGCTGTAATAACGCGCTGCAATGTCTGCAACCACGTTGTAGTCACCTTCGTTGAAAGCCTCTGAAACCAGCGGATCGGTGTCTGAAGCCATCACATCTAGCCTAGATTTGTCTCTGGATACAAAGTCGCTAAAGGTACTGAAGCTATTGATCGACCCAGCACGGTTCACGACATCACGCACGGTTCTTTCGGTATGTCTTGTGACTCTTTCCGCAAGGGTTCCGCGGTCGGGGTTGGCATCGATTGCAAGGATTCTGTCTTCACGGACTTTAGCCATGGCCATACCAATCAAGACTGTGATTGTGGTTTTCCCCACTCCGCCCTTGCGCGTGAGAACTGGCACAAACTTAGTTTCGCCCTCAAGGTTCGCCATTATTCTTCGGTCCAACGCTCTTCGAGCTCTGACCTTGGCGTTGTCGCCCAAGTTGATAACACCAAAACTTAGACGGTAAAGAAATCTTCTCCAGAAGGTTTCGGGAATGAAATTCGGCTTAGCCTTGTCAAGTAGTAAGCGATCTGCCGTTAGCAGGTTTGCTGGCTCTGGTTCCTCAAAAATGCTCTGTTCCTCAGAGATCTCGATGGGGATTGAGATTGATTCCGCCTTGACTTCGATAATCCGACCCGTTTCCGGATCGAGTTCGAGATCGCTGAAATCCGCTCCCTCGCCTGAGGAAAAATCATCATTCGGTATTTTTGCCAAGCCCTGCTCCTATTCAATTACCGCTATTAAATCGCCACCCTCAACAGGTGTCGGACCGGTAACTCCAAGTCTGACAATTTTGCCAGAAATCGGAGCTGTGATATTGGCTTCCATCTTCATGGCTTCAATTGTCGCAATCGGATCTCCAGCCTGAACGCTATCACCGACTTGAACTTTTGGTGTGACCACTCCCGTAAATGGGGATGCCGAGTGTCCAGGGTTGGTCGCATCGGCTTTTTCAGCAGAAGAAACCGTCACGAAGATGCTGTGGTCCTTCACTAAGACCGGTCGAAGCTGGCCGTTAAGCTTTGCCATAACAGTCCTAAAGCCCTTTGCGTCAGCTTCGCCGATTGCCTCAAGCCCAACAAAAAGCTGCAGGCCCTTCCGAAGCTCTACTACCCGCTCATGGTCTTGCTCCAGGCCGTATAGGTAATCCAGGGTTTCAACGTTATCCAACTCCCCGTAGGCGGCCTGAACTCGCTCGAACTCTTTTGTTGGAGCGGGGAACAACAGCCTATTGAGCGTGGACCTAATTAGGTTATGGTCCTGGCTTGCAAGCCCGGCCAGCTCTTCACTCGAGAGCGGAGTCACTTCAATCTTTGGAGTTTTCCCCTTCAGCACTTTTGTTCTAAAAGGTTCGGGCCAGCCACCTGGAAGGTCACCAAGCTCGCCTGCCATAAATCCAACAACTGAGTCTGGGATGTCATAGTTCTGAGGGTTTTCTTCGAAATCCGCTGGGTCGGCATCCACTGCCACTAAGTGCAGGGCAAGATCACCCACCACCTTCGAAGATGGAGTTACCTTGGGGGGTCTGCCAAGAATCTTATTGGCGACGGCGTACATGTCTTCCACAAGTTCAAACCTGTCAGCGAGCCCCAGAGCAATCGCCTGCTGTCTAAGGTTTGAGAGTTGTCCCCCTGGAATCTCGTGGGTGTAGACCCGTCCGGTAGGACCTGCGAGCCCGGACTCGAAGGGTGAATAGACCCTGCGAACACTCTCCCAGTAGGGCTCTAGATCAGTGACTGATGCCAGAGAAATACCAGTATCTCGGTCTGTGTTCTTCAGGGCTGCCACTAGCGAACTAAAAGAGGGTTGGCTTGTAGTTCCAGCCATCGGAGCACTGGCAACATCAACGGCATCAACACCGGCCTCGGCTGCCGCCAGCAGTGTGGCTAGCTGGCCACCAGCGGTGTCATGAGTGTGAAGGTGAACCGGTAGGTCAAACCTTTCGCGCAAAGCCTTCACCAGTTCGCTCGCAGCCCTGGGCCGCAACAATCCAGCCATGTCTTTAATTGCCAGCACGTGAGCTCCAGCGTCAACCATTTTTTGGGCCAAATCAAGGTAGTAATCGAGAGTGTAAAGATCTTCTTCCGGGTCCAGGAAGTTCCCGGTGAAACAGATTCCCACCTCTGCAATCGCAGCGGTGTGCTTGCGAACAGCCTCAATTGCAGGGGTCATCTGATCGACATCGTTCAGGGCATCAAAAATCCTGAATATATCCACTCCGGTTTCGGCAGCCTCTTTTATGAAAGCTTCCGTGACCTCCACCGGATATGGAGTGTAGCCAACTGTGTTTCGGCCTCGAAGCAGCATTTGAATGCAAATATTTGGCATTTCCTGGCGCAATTTGGCAAGTCGTGTCCACGGGTCTTCCCCGAGGAACCTTAGAGCGACGTCGTAGGTTGCACCGCCCCAAGCTTCGACCGATAGCAACTGCGGTGTCATTCTTGCTACGTAAGGTGCTGCAGCTACCAAATCCCGTCCCCTGACCCTGGTGGCCAAGAGTGACTGATGTGCATCCCTAAAGGTTGTGTCAGTTACCAAGAGTGACTGCTGGTTTCGCATCCAAGCCGCAAAACCCTCTGGGCCAAGCTCCTGAAGAAGCTGCCGAGAGCCCTTAGGCGGAGCAAGCTCACGATCTAGATTAGGAAGTTTCAGCTGCGGATCCAGTTTTCCGTCGCGTTCGCCATATGGCTTGTTTACGGTAACCTCAGCCAACCACTGCAGAACCTTGGTACCGCGGTCTTGAGATATGCGCGCTTGCATAAGCTCAGGGCGCTCGTCAATGAAGTGGGTGGAGAGCTCCCCGGAGGCAAAAGTTTCATCGTCTAGGACGGCCTGCAGAAAATTAATATTTGTGGCTACTCCACGGATTCTGAATTCAGCCAATGCTCTTTTTCCTCGCTCAACGGCCGAATGGAAATCGCGACCCTTGGTGATCAGCTTCACCAGCAGTGAATCAAAGTGCGGAGAAACCTCAGCTCCGGTTGTAACGGTTCCTCCGTCTAGACGTATTCCTGCACCCCCGGGAGAGCGATAGGTCGTGATTCTCCCGGTGTCTGGCCGGAAGCCAGCTGACGGATCTTCGGTGGTAATTCTGCACTGCAAAGCAAAGCCATGGGGCTTAATATTTTCTTGGCTGAGGCCAATTTCTTGAAGCGTTGCACCGGCTGCAATTCGAAGCTGGGACTGAACCAAATCGACGTCGGTGACCTCTTCAGTCACCGTGTGTTCCACTTGAATTCGAGGATTCATTTCGATGAAGACGTGCTTGCCAGTGTTTGGACCTGAAGTTTCAATCAAGAACTCGACTGTTCCGGCATTCTGGTATCCAATTTCCTTGGCGAACGCTACGGCGTCGACAAAGAGCTGTTGCCTGAGCTTGTCATCGAGCAGCGGTGCTGGCGCAATTTCAATCACTTTTTGGTTTCTGCGCTGGATCGAGCAGTCGCGTTCGTGAAGGTGAATTATGTTGCCGTGGTTGTCTGCGAGAATTTGGACTTCTATGTGTCGCGGCCTAATTACAGCCTGCTCGAGAAACACTCTGGCGTCACCAAAAGCACTTTCTGCTTCACTCATCGCCTGTGAAAGGGCTTCTGGCAAATCAGATTCTTGGTCTACTTTGCGCATGCCCCTGCCGCCGCCACCGGCCACCGCCTTTACGAAAAGCGGGAAGCCAATTTCTTTAGCCTGATTCAGTAGAGCCTTTGAGTCATCAGAAGAGGCCGTTGATGCCAGCACAGGAACGTTTGCCCGAATGGCTGCGGCCTTGGCATTTACCTTGTCACCGGCAAGCTCGAGAATCTCTGGTGCAGGACCGACGAATGCAATTCCATTCCGAACCGCTTCTCTTGCGAGATCAGGGTTTTCACTCAGGAATCCATAGCCCGGGTAAATTGCATCAGCTCCAGACTCCTTTGCAATTCGAATCATCTCGGAAACCGACAGGTAGGCACGCACCGGTGAACCCTCGGCATTTATTTCATACGCCTCGTCTGCCTTCAGCCGGTGAACCGAATTGCGGTCCTCATAGGGAAACACAGCCACAGTCTTTGCGCCGATCTCGAATGCGGCGCGAAAGGCTCGAACTGCGATTTCACCGCGGTTGGCTACCAAAATCTTTTTAAACATCAAACCTCACTGAACCGATGTGGCGCTGCAAGTGCAGGCCTAATAAAAGGTAGCCTATTGCAGTGCATGTACTTAGCGTGAGTTCTCTAAAAGGTGGTGTCGGGAAGACGACAGTAGCCCTGGGTTTGGCTTCCGCTGCGCTGAATAAGGGAATCAACACCCTAGTTATTGACCTTGACCCGCAATGTGATGCGACCAGCGGCTTGGCCGCCCCTGCAGATTTAGTGGCATCAATTGCAGAAGTATTGCAAAATCCAAAATTACCGGTCATTAGAAAAGCGCTTGTATCATCGCCCTGGTCACGAGGGTCAAAAATGGATGTTCTCGTTGGGAGTCCAAGGTCACTCCTGCTTGATAATCCTGCCCCGACAGTCTCCGACGTCTGGAAGCTGGAAGAAATTCTGGCACTCATAGAAGATGAGTATGAACTTGTAATTATCGATACTCCCCCTTCGATCAATGCCCTCACCAGAACCGCCTGGGTAGCAAGCGACCGGGTGATTTTAGTTACCGAACCAGCTCTTTACTCGGTGATTGCAGCCGACCGGGCAAGACGAGCAATTTCAGAAATCAGTGCCAAGCTTTCACCGCGACTCAGGCTCTACGGATTCGTAGTCAATCGCCTTAGACAGCAGTCCCACGAGCACGAGTTTCGCCTGAATGAGCTTCGAGAAATGTTTGGGGATCTTCTGCTGCAACCATACTTCGAAGAGCGAGCGGCCGTTCAACAGTCAACCGGCGCAGCCAGGCCAATCCACTCCTGGCCAGCCGAAGGAGCTGCCGAAATTGCTAAAGGCTTTGATTGGCTATTGGCAGGCGTTATGGCAGATTTTGAACGCGAGGTAGAAAAGCGCGAAAGAGTAAATGTCTTGGGAAGAACCCTGAGGGGTCAATCAAGTTCACTCAGTCAGATAAACGTCCCAGACGAGCCGATAGTTTTTGACGCGCAAGAAACAAGAAGGTCTCAGAAGAAGAAGAGATGGTTTTCTAGGCGCTAGGAAATTTTTAGAGCTCGCCTTGCTGCTAGTTCGTCATGAACTTTTGCCTCTTCAGCTGCAAAATCAACCAGGGTCGCCTCAACTTCGCGAAGCACTCTTCCGATGGCGATTCCAAACACCCCTTGACCTTGGCCAAGCAGGTCAATAACTTCATCCTGCGAGGTGCATAGGTAAACCCTTGCGCCATCTGACATAAGCGTGGTGTTTGATAGGTCTGAAATGCCGGCAACAGCGAGCTGCTCAACTGCGACCCGGATCTGCTGCAGCGACACACCAGTGTCCAACAGACGCTTCACTAACTTCAAAACCAAAATGTCTCGGAAAGAATAAAGTCGCTGGGATCCGGAGCCAGTTGCACCCTGAATGGAAGGAACAGCCAGGCCGGTGCGATCCCAATAATCTAGCTGGCGATAGGTGATGCCGGCTGCTGCGGCTGCCGATGCCCCGCGGTAGCCAATGTCCTTATTCGGCAGTCCATCGGTGAACAGCAGGTTTGACTCAAACTCCACGGGTTACTCCTAAAACTTCACAGACCCATAAGTCTGCCTTCAAGTAGAGGTTTAGGGTTGTTAGTGGTGCTTGGGCGTGTCGCATCTAACCCTCGATTTCTTCGATGGTCTCAGAAATCAAATGAGAGCGGATTGCTCCGAAGCGCTCAGCAATCTCTCTGGAGACGTGCCCAGCTTTAGCGGCACTGTCGGGCGCCTTCCTTCGTAAAATCGGCTCAGTGACCCCGGTGATAATTCCAATTTCTCGCTCTGCTGCGGCCTTTAGCCCCCTGAGGTGGCGCGGATTAATGCCAAACTCTTCCAACCCAACCAATGCAAATGCAATTTCAACCTCATGGGAAGAATGCGGTTGAGCGCCAAACAAACCAAGCTCTGCACCTTCTTTGAATCCAATATCTGAAAGCCCGGTTTCAATCTTTAGCTGGGCAGTAGAGAAACGTTGCCCCTTTCGCAATGACGACGGGTTTGCGGTCGGAAGCAAAGGTTGACGACCCGCATCAAGCTCATCTAAGTGCTCGCGAATTACTTTCAGCGGCAGATACTGATCTCGCTGCAAGGTCAAGATAATGCGAAGTCGCTCAATTTGAGCCTCTGAAAACTTTCGGTAGCCAGCCTCGGTGCGCTCCGGAGTCACAAGGCCTTGATCTTCAAGAAAACGCAATTTAGACGGACTAAGGTCTCCAAAGTCAGCCTTCAGAACTGCGAGCACCTGCCCGATTGTGTAGAGCTTTCGGTGATCTTGAATCCGACTGAGCGAATTTTCCATGGTCACGCTTCTTTTGTTGAAGCGTAGAAAGTTAGTCGGAATTTACCAATCATTAGTTCGGAGCCTGTTCCAAGCTCTGCTCGCTCTACTCGGGCACCGTCAAGGTAGGTGCCGTTCATGGAACCAAGGTCCTCTAAGAAAAACTTTGCGTCTTCACGTTCGAGCTTTACGTGCTTTCTGGACACTGTCACATCATCAAGAAAGACATCGGCGTCAGGGTGTCTTCCGGCGATGCTTATTTCTTGGTCCAGTAAAAATCGAGAGCCAGCTCCAGGCCCTCGGTGAGAGATTAACAAGGCAGAACGTGGTGGAAGCGAAGAAACCGCAATTGCCTCTTCGTCTGAAAGAACCGGTGCACTCTTGGTCACAAGGTCCTCCGAGAAACTAGCTGTCTCGTCGTTTCCTTGTTCTTCCTTGGACAATTTATGCCTCCCCTAGATACTCCACTTTAGAGGATTATTTGTTGCGTGGAAACACAAGTTCTTGAACTTGCTTCACGTAAAACAAACCAGAAATCCAATAAAGCGCAATTCCCCAGTATGCGAAGCCCCAAGCCAGTGGCAATATCACGAAATCGGCGGCTGGCCAGATGTCCGCCAATAAAAGCAGTGGAAGTGCGTAAAGAAGGGCAAAGGTGCCAGATTTACCCAGGAAATGGGCCGGTAGTGGACCGTAACCGTGGGTTGCAAGTATCGGGTAGACCGCGAGCAGCATGAGATCTCTGGTCGCGACAATAACTGCGAACCAAAGCGGTATGTTGCCGATGATCGTCAGTCCGATGAGAGCTGCAAAAATAAAGAGGCGATCGGCTGCGGGGTCAAGAACTTGCCCGAGACTGGTTATCTGGTTGAATTTTCTAGCAATTTGCCCATCCAGCCAGTCGGTGGCGCTAGCCAAAGCGATAACCGCAAAACTCCAGCCGTAATGCCCGTTAAGAATTAGAACTAAAAACAACGGCACTAGCAGTAGCCTCAGGATGCTGAGCATGTTTGGAACCGTTCTGAGTTCTTGCATCATGCCCATAGCCAGATTCTACCTATCAACCCTCGAATCCCGCCAAGCCTCGCCCTTCCAATTCCGCTCTGGTTTCCTGGCCCGAAAACCGGCCCACGAGGTAGACTTTTGTCGCCGACTACTTATGGCAACAACCCTTTGGAGAATTTTTAGATGATTGGCGTGCGCGACCTTGAAATTCGCATCGGCCCCAGGGTTTTGATGCACGGGGTTAACTTCCGCGTGGACAAAGGTGACAAAGTAGGGCTGGTTGGTAGAAACGGCGCCGGAAAAACAACTCTGACAAAAATCCTTGCCGGAGATGGGCAACCGTCTCAGGGCGCCGTGGATACCCACGGTGAAATTGGTTACCTCCCCCAAGATCCCAGAACCGGAGACCCAGAGCAGCTTGCAAGAACGCGCATTTTGAACGCCAGAAACCTTGGAAGCAGTCTCGAGGGCATGAATAAGGCTGGGCTTGAAATGGGAAGTGGAAATGCGGCAATTTCGGCAGCAGCTATGGATGCCTATGCAAAATTCGAAGAGCGCTTTCAGGCAGCCGGTGGCTATGCAGCCGAAGCGGAAGCCAGTGCGATTGCTGGCAACCTTGGACTCAAGGGAGCGGTTTTAGACCAGCCACTAAAGACCCTTTCCGGTGGGCAGCGCAGGCGAATTGAACTTGCAAGAATTCTCTTCAGTAGTGCCCAGACAATGATCCTGGACGAACCAACAAACCACTTGGATGCCGACTCGGTTGTTTGGCTAAGAGAATTTCTGAAGTCCTATAAGGGCGGGCTCATAATTATCAGCCACGATGTTGCACTGGTTGATGAGACTGTGAACAGAGTTTTCTACCTTGATGCCAACAGAACAGTCATCGACATTTACAACATGGGCTGGAATCAATATAAAAAAGCCCGTGAAACAGACGAGGAGCGCCGCAAAAAAGAGCGCTCCATCGCGCAGAAAAAGGCCAGCACTCTCCAGCTTCAGGCTGCCAAATTTGGTGCTAAGGCCAGCAAGGCAGTAGCCGCTAAGCAGATGGTCAGAAGAGCGGAGTCACTGCTATCAAACCTCGATGACGTTCGCGAAGTCGAGAGGGTTGCAAGAATTAAGTTTCCAGATCCTGCCCCCTGCGGTAAAACGCCACTGATGGCTGAAAAC